>QGNH01000030.1_pt1 | contig 41739 bp, 64 predicted proteins | sample 1735481 | NCBI WGS metagenome assembly QGNH01 (sample SAMN09239004, study PRJNA386568) | Viral metagenome, whole genome shotgun sequencing project. | reverse complement strand
CGATGTGATAATTACAACTACCCCAAACATGCCTACTCCCAAACCCAATATATTCCAACGGATATTGGTGTGGCTTAAGTGGTTGGGCAAATGATAAAAACAGATGACGTCATTATTAAAACGCTCCGGCGTATTGAAAACGATTTGGCAAGTAAAGATCGGGATATGGCGAAAGATCGTCAAGACATTCAGGATCTTAATATTAAATTACAGAGTATGGGGGCTGAACTTTCGGAATTACGGAAAGCCATTAACCTTAATGCAGAGCGAACAAAGGATAAAGTTGCAGAAGCAGTTGAACCGATATCGCAGGCTACTCAAAATCTAGCTTCTAAGATAGAAAAATCAAAGACAGTCGTTTTCGGAATTGACAATAGACCGTGGTGGAAGAGACTAATCGGAGAATTTCGTAAGGAGGTTGCAAATTAAAAATGCCAACTGGAATTTATAAAAGGTATTTTGATGGCTTTTGCAGGAGATTGGAAAGGCTTGATAATACTTGTAGTTTGTTTGCTTTTGGCTATGTGGATTTTGAGTTTCTTTGGTATTAGTTTACCAGCGATAGGAGCAGTCAAGTAATTGATAGGTTGGACTATTTATTTAATTGAGGTAGCCCAACCGAATGAATTATATGACAAGAGGTATTTATGAACGAAAAGAAGGTGTGTGGCCACGAGTTAAACACCTTAGTTTGCCCAAACCATCGGGTTACACACCTTGGAACAAAAACCAGCAGGAACATATATGTCTGTTTTGTAAAAACAAATTTACTTGTTCTCCATCCATTCCAGGGACGTATTGTTCTGTAAAGTGTAGAGCTAAAGGAAATGGTTTAAATAGACGGGGAAAAAATAACAACTTTTGGAAAGGTGGAGAAAATTATAGTCTAAGTAAATTTGAAAGAAATAAATTTGGACGTGGAATATATAAATCAATTCTCGAAAGAGACAATTATACTTGCCAGATTTGTGGAGTTTCAGGAGTCGAATTGCAAGTAGATCATATTCAACCCTGGGTAAAATACATCGAAGGAAGGTTTGATATTAATAACTGCCGTACTTTATGTGTTGGATGTCATTACTTTATAACTTATGGTAAGAAAAAACCCAAAGATGTAAAATGGGGTTTTAGTTTTAAGAAAGTAGGTGATACAGATTATGTTTGATATAAAATCTCCTTTTGTAGAAGGACTAAAACAGCTTTTAAGAGTTGCACTTGTTGCGGTTATACCTTTAGTCATTTCAGGATTACAGACTAATTCTATTGATTGGAGGTCTATTGTTATCGCAGGAATAATTGCAGTCTTAATGGGTCTTGATAAATTTTTACACAAGTCAGAAGTTGGAGTTGCCGGTAACGGCTTAACAGGAATTTAATATGTGGTTTATACTTTTAGTTATATTTATTGCAGGTGTACTTTTGATTCTTTCGAATAGAAAACCCGAGGTGTGAGTTGTGAAAAAGACAAACTCAAGCACAATAAAGAATGTTTGTATGAAATTCACGGATACGACCCAAGAGAGGGTACGAAAAATGTACATCATATAGTTTTTAAAAGTGATGGAGGCACAAACGACTTTGAAAATTTAGCTTTATTAGACATACAAACACACGCATTTATACACAAACTAATTGATAATATACACGTATGCCAAAAGAAAAAGTAATATACGACCAAGCAATGATGATTTTATCAGTCGAAGCCGAGCAGGCGGGAATTAAAGGCATGAGTTATAGTGAGTTTAGGAAAAGGAGAGAAGAACAAGAATTACAGAGTGTTGAACAGTTGGAGGCCCTGAGAAAAGAATTAAAAGAAATTGAAAAAATACATAGTTAGAATCCCCATAATCCCCAAGAAAAGAAAGAAACCCAATAATACTTGGAGAAAGATATTTGGTAAGTTAAAAAGAAAAGGACTCCCTTTCGGAAGTCCGTCTCTTGAATAAGTAGTATAGCACGAAAATGGGGACTTGACTTTTTAAGGCCTTGTCCCCATAATCTGACTTAATGTTAAATAAATCGTCTACATTATCTCACAAGGCATCTCCTTTTATCAAGTTTGTTATCATTGTCCCCGAGAAAAATAGTTTATGGAAAATAAACCATGCCAAAAGAGTTTCTCCAGAATTAGTGTACCGCTTCTTAGAACGAAAGATAACCAAAAGTTTAGCCGTGGATAATGATGCAAAAATCGTTGTAGAAGTAAAGTATACCAACCATACCACCAATGAGACTTTGAAGAGTTCTGACGCTTCTTATTTACTTTATACCACCGCTTGTTTTCTTGAAGATTACTTATCGAAAAATTCACTTGATCGATTATATAAAAAGTATAATCAGTCCTAGAAGTCAAAAGGGACTATAAATCCGTGCAAGGCGGAACGAGAAATCGGTAACTAACTGACGGGGATGATGCCTACTTCTCGGCTACAGGAAGAGAAGTCCTCGGGAATAACGAGGGTTCGCCGAATACTCTGAAAGGGGTAGGGGGAATGAATCCTCAGGAATTTAATATTATGTTATACAAGAATTACTTAAATACAGATCACTGGAAGAAAGTTAGAACTAGAATGTATAAAGGCAATCCGAGATGTAAGTTATGTAAACGCAAAATTTTTTTAAATATTCATCACCGTACATATGATAGGTTTGGACATGAGAAGAATAGTGACTTGATAATTTTATGTAAGTTTTGTCACACGGCGATACACAAAGACGAAAAATTAAGAAAACAACTTCAAGGATGGTATCCAAAAACAGAGAGGGATACTTATTTCCTTTAAGACTAAAGATATAAGTCTTACCTAAAAAGTTGGTAATGGTATTGACAAGTAAATATCTTTTGTAATATAATGTCTTTATATGGCAATTTATAAACACTTCATAGGATTATCTAAAAAAAATACAAAGCCAATGCCATCTTATCGAAGATTGAGACATGGTGATCGAAAAGTTAGTAGGTTTAACGATAGGATGGATTGTAAAGAGTGTGGCGGAAGTTATATTTATTTACTTGGCCACATCTGTCAAATTCACGGTCTGAGTGACTACAAGAAAAAATTTGGTATTAAAGATAATAAAGAACTTTATGGAAAAGACTACCTAAAATTTATTCAAGAATCCGCAGCCGAGATTGGAGTTAGTGAGGAAGCCGTGGAAGCTAGAACTAAATATTGGTCAAAAGATTATAACTTAAAAAATAAAGCCAAATGGATGAAAGGCGAAATGAAAGAAAGGATGAAGAATCCTGAGTTTGCCAAGAAATGGGAGAATAGAGCTTCAATTCAAAAATTCAAAGAAAGAGCATTAGAAAGAAAAAGAATAGCGAAAAAACCTAGAAATTGTATAGTTTGTGGAAAGACGTTTATACCAAAGACTGTGTTTTGGGGAGGACACGATCAAACAAATACTAAACGAAGGACTTGCTCTAATAAGTGCCAAAAGATTGTATTAAGTGGAAGAAGTTTTACTACCGCTCATAGATTAAATCTGGCTCTTTCAAAAGCAAAAGAAACTGGATATGTAGTCGTCGGTACTACAGTGAGATATAAGCGGAAATGTGTCGTATGTGGAAAAGAAATGTTAGTTCCTCTGTATAAAGTTAGAGGTAAATATGAGAAGAAGGTTTGTGGCCACGCTTGTAGCGGTGTATTGGCCGGTAGAGTTGTATCCAAATTGTCAAAAGATCCAAAATGGATCAAAAAGAGAAGTGAAAGTTTTAAGAAGTGGCGTAGGGGAGAATATAAAAAATGTAAAGTTTGTAACAAAGTATTCTACACACATCCTAGTACTAAGGATCAAGTATATTGTTCACATAATTGTTGGTCTAAAAGTAATAGAACAATTAAACATTGTAAGGTTTGTGGAGTAGAATTTGAAGTTAGAAATAGTGAAGTAAATAAAATACAAAAGTGTGTTGAACATAGGAGGTAATTTTATAGTTAGGATAACGCCACCGTTCAGGTTACCCTAACAAATAAGATTATGTATAAAAGTTACATAAATGTAGAGATTAAGAAGCCAATCTATGCAAATTACTGTGGTATCCGTGATAAATACATCATTCAAGCCAAGAAGTACCACAAGGATTTAAGGATTACTACCCCACTAGGAGTTACTACAATTTCGCCAAGTAAATTTATGCAGGGAGCTGATAGAATAGAAAAAGTATTTTTGATCCCAGATCAACCGATGGTACTTTATTGTAAAAGTTTAGTGCCAGATAAAGAGGAACCCCAAGTAATAGAAGACTTTACAATGCCGAATGCTGTTAGGGAGAGGTTAAGAGAGAAAGCAATTGAGTTGGGATTTATCAAAAGAGCCGGTTATTAAAGTTCTTATTAAAGGACTACAACCGGCTCTGACTAGTTAGTACTAGTTTAGACTAGTTTTATATAGATGTCAAATATAGATGATAAATTAAAAGAATTACGTAAAGAATGGTTAGCCAATCCGGCTAAAAGAAAGATAATAGAAGTCAGAGCTAAACTGCTTAAAATGAGTTCTCCAAAAACGCCGGCAACTTTCGAGGAAGCAAAAAATCTTTTCAGCTAGTTCTCAGTAAGTTAGCCACAAACTACTATTGAAAAGGTATTGACAAGAGGTTAAAAAGGTATATTATTAAATTATGGCAGGTCAAGGACAACATAAAAACGACGCAAGAAACCAAAAACTTTATAAGGACTTTAAGTCTGGCAAGTTTAGCGTAGTTGAATTAGTACACGATTATCGAATTTCAAGTGCAAGAATCTATGCAATTGTTAAAAGAGAGCAATTAAAAGATGAAGTATTACCTTTAGTAGGGGATGATAATAAAAATTAAATGAAAAACGATACAAACATAATTGGTGAAGCACCTGCTTCTGCGACACTAAGTGTAGTTACACCAAAAGGATATAACACTTTATTCACTTTAAGGGAAATGTCCGGAATGGTTTTACTAGATAAGATAGCAAGTGTTGAAAAAGAATTAGAAGCAAGGGGTTACAAGCCACAAGTTAAACAAACATTCGGTAAAAAGGAATTAGATTATGTAGAAGGAAAGAAATGTCCAAAATGCCAAGGTAGGTTGGTAAAGAAAGTATCAAGTGTTGGTAAACCTTTTCATAAATGCGAAAACGGCAAATGGGACTTTACTACCAAACAAGCAACTGGCTGTGATTATGTAGATTGGCTTAACCCTGTAGTTAGTTATGACAAGACTGATCCATATAAAGATGGCGGAATACCGGTAGAACAATACGAACAATGAAAATACAAAAACACATATCACAAGCCATTAAAGACATCAATCACGCCATCGAATTGGAAACCAAAGAAAAGACTGATGAAGAAATTAAGTTCTGGTTAGAGTTAATGTTTCGGGCCGGACAAGTAGAGGAGGCAAAAAAACATGAATTTCTCAACACCTAGTATTGAATGGGCCAAAAGACATGGGCAAAAGTATTGCCAAGAACATCACTTTTATTACAAGACTGTATGTCTAAGGTGTGAGGCGGAAAAGAATGCTGATGATGCTGATAAATACGGAGAACCGTTTGCAAGTATGAAAGACGCAACTGAATCAGAGGACATTAACTTTTAAATAGTTTTTAAGGCTAGCTTGCAATAACCATAACAGGATAACTGCTCGCAAGTACATAAAGACTTGGTTAGGGTTGTCTCGCCACGACTAACCGAGCCTTAAAAGCTACTTAAATGCTCTAAACCTTAATAGGCAGGAGTAAGAAAACCGATTCAGGTGCTCGACTAATATGTACAAACAATACTGGAAGAAAGACACTTTAAAAATTAGCGTAGTCCTAATACTTATCAGTGCTTTCTTTTACTGGATGAATAAACCTGTGACAATCATCATTAACTCCAACAACACTACAAACACTACTGTGACGTTACAGGAAGCCCCACAACACATTCTAACTATCGAGGAGTACATTCCCATCGTCTTCGGTAAAGATGCACCAAAAGCATTCTTAGTTTTACAAGGAAATGGTCCAGGTAGTTGTGCAGAGAATAGAAACTTAGTTGACCATCAGGATAACGACAACACGCAATGGGGTGGAGTAGGAAAAGACATAGGATATTGGCAGATTAACACCGTGTATCATCCTAAAGTAACCGAATGGTGTGCAAGAGATGTTAAATGTTCCACAGACTATGCTTATAAGTTATTCAAAGCGAGAGGAAACTTTTCAGCCTGGACGTGTGGTAGAGTGTACGGAGTATAAATATGAGTAAGAAACCTAGCAGAAAAACATTAGTTAGAAAATTGGACGCTATCGTTAAACAAATAGTTATAGATAGGGATGTGACTTGTGTGTGTTGCGGTACATCTCAGAATTTAACACCGGGGCATTTATTTAGCAGAGTAGCTTACTCAACACGCTGGGACTTAGATAATGTATTCGCTCAATGTATTAACTGTAATTTCCGGCACGAAAGCGACCCTTACCCTTTAATGAACTACGCTGAACTCATACTGGGTAAAGACGGTGTGGAAGCATTACACTTCAAGTACGTTCACCCGATAAAGTATAAAGACTTTCAACTACAAGAGTTATTAGACCAACTTGAATCCTTAGTAAGATAACTAAAATGAATATAACAACAACAGGAGAAGAAATGACACCTGAAAACACAAAAACCAAAGAAAAGAAGACTAGAAAATTGAAAATGTGGATGGTAACTGGTAAGTGTGGCGGTTTAAGAAGTTTGGAAACTAGTAGGTGGCACGCAGAACAGGTAATTGAGACGGGGTTCCCATGTTTCGGTGAACCAATCCCAGTAAATGTAACAATAGTAAAACTTAAATGACCCAAACCCAAAACATTATGCACAACAAATCACGGAAGGATAAAAAAGAATTTATTAAAACAAGTGTAATGCACCAAGATATTGGAAAACACGAACATAAAATGGTTATCTATGAAAGTTGTGAGAATTATGCAGTTTGTCGGTTGTGTGGTATGCACGATTGGAATGGAGATGGAAAAGGAGATTTCAGTGTAGAGACTTATAAGAAAAAATATCCGACGGGAGAAGTTGTTTCTTTTTTAGACTAAAGAATAATTTATGAACACACACAAGGATAACTATTGCACTTTTAAATAAAACATATACAATGTAGATATGGTAGTAACCATACCTGTAAAATTGGTAGTTAGTAACGAATTAGACGAAAAGTTGAGTCTATTAGCATCCGAACAGAGTAAATGTGCTAACTATTTTGTAGAAGTAATCAAAGATAAACAGAGCACCAGTTTGAAGGACTTAAGTGGTGAACCATATTTTGAAGCAAAACGACTATTCAAGTTGGGTTCAAATTTAATTCAATTTGCTGGATATAGAGCCGTAACAATGATGAAGGTGAATCATAAAACGGCAAAGCATTCCAGTAAGTTCAATAAGGTCTTTTTATCTTTAAGGGAAATAAAGATTGACGGATTTAAAGTTGGTTTAATTTTCTCAGATGGATCAAAGCGTACTTGGGTAGAATATCTTTACAAAGAACCTGTCTCAGGAACGACAAAGGAAAGCATACTTAAAAAGATAAATGGTGAATGGCTTTGTTATTTGCGTATTGACCGAACTGAACCTAAACCTAAAAATTACAAACGATTTATGGGAGTAGATTTAGGAATAGCCAAAACCGCAGTAACTTGTGATTGGAACGGAAAACATACAAGATTTTTTAACGGAGAGCCTTACAGATTCAAGAAGAATCATTTTATGGAGTTACGCAAAGGGGTAGAGCCTAAACTAAAACAGGGAAATGTATATAAGTTTCTTAAAAGAATTAGTAAACACGAAGCGAATTGGGTCACTAACGAAAACCATAAAATTAGCCGAGAAATAGTGAACATGGCTATTAAGAATAAAAGAAGTATCGCACTTGAAAAATTAACAGGTATTACCGAGAGGTTAAAGGTACACAAGAAAAGTAGAAAAATGCTCAAAGGTTGGTCATTTCGGCAACTGGCAGACTTTATTGAGTACAAAGCTAAACTAGCAGGTATTACAGTTGTATATGTTGACCCTAGAGGTACGAGTAAGACTTGCCCTAAATGTCAATATTGCTCTCGCAATAACAGACGGACACAATCAGTATTTAAGTGTCGCAAATGTAACTACGAAAGCAATGCGGACAGAGTCGGGGCTATAAACATAGCAATCCGAGGAAACACTGTTCTTTCGGCATGACCGATTGAACATGGGCTACGGGATACCGCCCTTATGTAGGTTAAACCTACAAGAGTATCTTAAGGATAAGGGGAAAATCTAATTTATGACTACATCATCCAAAACAAAAAAAGGAAATGTCAAATAAAATAAGCGACTTATTGGTAATAGACAAAAGAGAAGCTAGTATAATATCAAAGTGGGCAATTTCCTATCGTGCCACGGATGAATGGAAAAGGTATTTTGAAAGTACAGACAGAACCGAATTGATTGAGATGGATGGTTTAATGCGGACAATTAGGAATTTAGCAACAGAAGAATGACAAATAATGGGTTCAATGAGAGGAGGTGAAAATATATGCAGTCAGACGACTCACAAGATACAAGAGAAATGGATTACGACGAGAAAATGCACGACATCAGACAAAAAGTTGATGCCATAATTGGATATGTCGGAAATGTCAAAAACGATACGAGGTATGAAAAAGGTAAAAGAGAAATCGCTTTAGTTTATACCAAGTTGCAGGAAGCAAAAATGTGGGCAGGAAAGGTTTTAGAAGAAATTGGACAACCTTTACCAGCAGAGTTTCAGGATAAGGCTAAATAGATTTTTAAGAGGTGAGTACCTCAAAGGTGTCGGAAAACGCCTTAAAGAGCACTCACCACTGAGAAATTTATATGCAGTAAGGTTTGCAAAGAAAACGATATGAAATACAAATTATTGAAAGAATTACCATTTATGAGAAAGGGGTCTATCTTTGGAAAAGGTTGTTGGGTTGGTGGCGGTTGGGGTGTAGATAGAGGAGAAACACATTATTCAACTGGAGGAAGTTCTCATAATGGAACAATAGTTTTTGACAATATGGAGAATAGATTTTTAGATAGATTGGTTAAAGGTAAACATTATTCTGGCTGGATTAAAGAATTAAATAATTATTAAGGTTTGCAAAGAAAGAAATATAAAATGACAAACCTAAAAACAAAGAAATGCAAAAATTGTAAAGGAAAAGGAGTAAGGATTGGTTGGCCATACGGTTTAATAGGTTGCCAGGTTTGTCACGGCACAGGAGTAGAGAATAGACTTAAAGTTAAGAAAGTACGGAAACATTACAGACACACAAGGGAATATGCACTTAAACATCATTTGGTTCACAAAACTATTGAAACCTATGTCAAAGTTAAACCTAATTCTAAAGCAAAGATAACGGAATTGGCTTTTAAGCGTGGTTATACCAAAGGTAAAAAAGACGGGGAGGCCATAGAAAATGTAGAAGTCTATTCCTATAATAAAGGATATGCCAAAGGTCTAAAAGACGCTAAAGCAAAACCAATGTGGACTGGACTTGAAAAAATGGCTTACCAGAAGGGCTACAGAAGTGGTAAACGGAAAGGGTATTATGAGGGAGTTCTGGCTGAAATTACATTAAGAGACCTGCGAGGGCAAACTGAATTAGAAAGCCCGATAGATTTAGGAGATGTGGTGAAGTAAGGATGATTAGTACTTAATATGAAAGACTTTATATTTATTTGACATAGTTGTATAATAATATCAGTCAACACATGACAAAAATAAACTTCACTGCTTACCCCGGATTAGCGATTATCGAATCTTTAGAAGAAAAGAATAACAATACCTTCATTGTTACAGGCCAATCAACAGGTAGAATTGTTAAAGGTAGGATTGTTGCCATGGGGCCGGATGATACCACAATGACTGGAGAGCTTATTAAATCAGAAAAATATGGCAAAGTAGGAGACATTGTTTGGTTTTTACACTACGCTATAGAGGGTGGGGCCGACTTGGGAACTATTGAGGGAAAACAATATATTTTTTGCAAGTGGGGGGATCTCAGAGCGAAAGCAAAATGATAGCACCTAAAATCAGAATCGTATCAGGTAAAGAAGCGAGAGAAAAACTCCTCGCTGGTGTAAATAAGATAGCTGATGTTGTCGGCAGTTCGTTAGGCCCGATGGGCCGGAATACCGCCTTAGAGCAGTTTGTGCCCACGGGAGAACTATATGCTGAAGCTAAAGTTTTACATGATGGAGTTTCGATAGCAAAAGCAGTAGATTTGCCGGACTTTGTAGAACAAGTCGGAGCATCACTTGTCCGCCAAGCGTCACAGAAACAGGTCGAAGAAACGGGTGACGGGACTTCAGTTGTCCAAATCCTCGCTCAAGCCATTATCCAAGAGTGTATGCAGTTAATAGAAGCCGGGGTCAACCCCATGAGTCTTAGAAAGGGCTTGGAAGAGGGTACAGACCTGCTAGTAAAAGAGTTAGAGAAACTAGCAATCCCGATTAAAGGCTTAAAAGACATGGAGTTTGTGGCTACAGTGTCAGCCGGGGATGCTGAAATAGGCAAACTTATAGCTGAAACTTATCAGAAAGTTGGCAAGGATGGAGTTATAACGGTTGAGGAAAGCAAAGCCCCCGAAAGAATAACAGTTGAAATTCAGGAAGGTATGCAGATAGACAAAGGTTTCTTGTCTCCTTATTTTATGACTAACCCCGAAAGAATGGAAGCCGTACTAGAGAATGCTTACTTTTTAATCACGGATAAAAGTATAACTAATTTTACCGAGCTAATCCCTTTCTTAGAAGAGTTTGTTAAGTTGTCTAAAAACTTGGTAGTCATATCACCCGAAATAGGAGGCGAGGCTTTCCCTTCATTTGTACAGAATAAAATTCAAGGTAAAATCTTCTCGCTTTGTATTCAAGCTCCCTCATTCGGAGAGGATCAAAAGAATATCTTACAAGATATAGCTACTCTAACTGACGGCAAGTTTTTATCAAAGGATGCCGGATTTGATTTAAGTAAACTTACTACAGACGATTTAGGATTTGCCGAGAGCATTACCGCTACTAAGAACGCCTCAATCATAGTCGGAGGCAGAGGCAGCAAGAAAGAAATAGCTTTAAGAGTCGCCTCGATCAAAAAGGCCATGGAGGATGCTGATTTGAGTGATTTCGACAAAGAGAGAATGAAAGCCCGAATAGGCAAACTAACTAACGGGGTAGCAGTTATCCGAGGTGGTGGCCAGACTGAGGTCGAAATGAAAGAAAGGCGAGAGAGAGTTCTTGATAGCGTAGGAGCCACCAAGGCTGCGATGCAGGGTGGAATAGTACCAGGGGGAGAGATAGTTTATTTACATATTAGAAAAGCATTAAGACCAGCTGTTAAAGATCAACCTTGGAAACCAATGGAAATGAACCAGACCGAGAAAGTTTTATTTAACGCCTTATATAAACCGTTCCAAAAACTAATAACTAATGCAGGACTATCTGAAGTTGATATGGCCCTAGCTTTAAATGGTAAAGGTAAAGACTTTGGAATTGACGTAACTACAGGTGAGGTTAAAGATATGATTAAAGCTGGCATTGTAGACCCAAGTTTAGTCGGAATAAATGCTTTAAAGAATGCCTGTTCGGTAGCCGTGTCAATAATTACCACTGACAATGTAATAGTTCGAGATGCCGAAGATATGGCTAGGAGGGAAGTAAAATGAGTGGAGTCATAGGACATAAGGGTGCACACACACAGTGGCTTGGAAAGAACCAATACATTGGGAACACTTGATGGATTATGCTTAAATGCGGAGTTTGCAAAATAAATGACGCTATTTATGATGATTATTGGGGTTATCTGCCTTGTCGTTCTTGTCAGGAGAAACAAGCTAGATTAGCCAAGCCAGGGGGACAAGTAGAATTTGTAGGAGAGGATATCAAGTTGCAGAGACAAAAGTATCATCGAGACATAATTCAAAGCAACCGAAAAGGTGAGTTAAATAAAGAATATGTCGATGTATATGGAGCAGACAGAGCCAGACATGAAGGATATACGGAAAAGGAAATAAAGAATGCAAAATATGTATACGGAGAAGAAGAAAGCAGTTTTAATAAGCACTTAAAATGATGGACGATCTGCCAAAAGCCAACTGGAAAGTAAACCAACTGATTAGACACCGAGAAACCGGACATCCTTATTTAGTTTTACATACCTCGAATTATTACACGAGCATTGTAGACTTAATGATCGACCCGCCCCTGGCTCAAATGCTTACACTCTTACCCAGACACTACGATGAGTACGCACTAGATAGTGATATCAAACTAAAAAAAAACGAGAGGAAGGAACTTGAAGATATGAGAATGGTATTTAGTTATAGACAATGCTTTATATGATTTACTTTTTAATTACAATTATTAGTCTCTTAATAGGATATTTTTTGGGAAGCAAAAAACCAAACATCAACGATCTTTATACGCTGACGACAGATATATCAGATAAATTTAAGGATGTAATAAGGCCATCGATCCCTACAGGAGCAATCAAACCCAAGACTGCATTAGATGAATTTGAACACAATAGACCAAACAAAGAAAAGGAAGGGATGCAAGCAATGAAAGACACATTAGATAATACTGAGTTAAAGGATTTAGCCGATAAAGTTAAAAAACAAAATGAAAGAATCTGAACTAGGATTTATGCCTCAAATTACATCTCAATTAATGATGAAAAAGGTAGTTGATAACATCTATGTTGATAATAGTTTTATATGGGAGAAGCCAGTTAAATTCTGGTATAGACCTCGGTTCACAATTAAGATTCCATATCTCTACATAGATGGTGAATTTGATGGAGATCGTAAGGGTTTATTCTTCGGTTGGTATCCGATTAGAATAGGAAAACGTAAAGTAATAAATGAAAACTACCGAAAGGAAATGGAGAAATATAGGAAACAAAAAGGATTGATTTATTTTGTTAGAGAGGGAGACATGAAATTCAAATGAAAGACTTTGAAGATAGGCTAGAATATTTTAGAGATTTATTCGGTCTTACCAACTGGAAGATAGGAGTTATATATCAAGAGAATGATGTAGCCGGAGAGAACTTAGTGGGTGGACTTGATTCACAAAGGAGTGCAAAGACTTTAGCAAACCCAACTTATAATCAAGCTACAATTACAGTCTATCCACAACTTATCGACAAAAAAGAATTGTGGGATGAGACTATAATTCACGAACTTATCCACATAGTAATGGCCGGATTAGATTTTTACACGGATAATGTGGTTGAAGACAAAGACCAACAAGTATTATTTGTGAATAGAGAAAATGCAGTAAGTCAATTAACGAGTATAATGGTAAGGATACTAAAATGAAAACACAACGTTGTCTAAATTTAGAAGAAAGCGGAATAAAAGGAAAACTATTGGTTTCAGTAAAAGAATTTACCCCATTTTTGGATGAGCTTTGGAAGGTGGCTCAAAAAGAAGCATTAAAATTAGGTAAACTAACTAAAAGAGTACGACCTATATACTCAAATGGAAAGGAGATGAGTTAAATGTTTAAAAAATCAATGAAAAAAGAAGAAAAGAATGAAAAGAAACACGGCAAACGTGAAGAGATGAAAGAACGCAAAGCAAAGAAAGGAAAGAAATGACCGATGCACTTCGAATAGATGATCCAACAACTTTAAAGCAAAGGAAGTGGATAAGGGTTTATATTGATACAGGTAACGCTACAGAAGCAGCCATGCAGGTATATGACTGTAAAAATAGAGATGTTGCTAAATCAATAGGCTCGGAGAACCTTACTAAACTTGACTATTCATACTTTTTAGAAGAAGCGGGTATAACCGATAAACTATTACAAGAAAAGATAATGGAGGGACTCGATGCTACTCGAACTGTTAGTGCAGTTAAGACATCAAGGAATGCAACAGCAGATAGTACGGACTTTGTAGATGTGCCTGATTTTCTGACAAGACATAAATATTTAGAGACAGCACTTAAACTTAAAAAGCGGTTACTTGATAAAATGAATAATGAGGATGATCTACCAGATTTAAGATTCGACCTATATGGAAATACCATTATCAACGTTAATCCAACCCCAACCGAAACAAAGTGAAGCGTTAAATATTCTCTTTAATCCTAAATGTAAATATCTACTTTATGGCGGGGCTATGTCCGGAGGGAAAAGTTACTTCTTAAGATGGGCTGCATTTTCATATACTTATTGGTTATATAGAGAAAAAGGAATTAAAAACGCTCCAGTTGGTCTCTTCAGTGAGGATTATCCAACACTTAAAGATAGACAAATTAGTAGAATTGAAAGAGAGTTCCCTAGTTGGTTGGGTGAACTCAAAGACGATCAAATAGGCGGGTTATCATTCAAACTTAAAAAGAAATATGGAGGTGGGAGGATATTGCTTCGTAACCTAGATGATCCAAGTAAATATATGAGTACGGAGTTTGCAGGAGAGTTTGTAGATGAACTTACAAGAGACCCCGAGCAAACATTTTTAGACCTTAGAAACCGCTTGCGTTATCCTGGTGTAGATGAGGTTAAATTTGTAGCTGCAAGTAATCCTGGAGGTGTGGGACATGGTTGGGTCAAGAAATACTTCATTGATAAAACATCGGATGACAGTGAGCAAGATCGTTTCTTCTATATTCACGCTAACGCCTATGATAATAAATACATCTCACTTGAGTATATTAAGCAGTTGGAGAGTTTGCCACCACAACAACGCAAAGCTTACCTAGAGGGTTCGTGGGATATATTCGCTGGGCAATACTTTGTGGAGATCAATGCTAAGCACAAGATTCAACCTTTTGTACCCAGTTATTCACCTATTGTCGGAGGTATGGATTGGGGACGTGCTAACCCTTTTGCATTTTATCTATCTATTATAGAGAAGATTGAGTGGAGAGACGAGAAGAATGAAACCGCACCTTTCTACCGAGTTAAGACATTCTTTGAGGTATATGGTAAAGAGAAGAACCCCGCAGATTGGAGCGAGATAATCAAAGACCAATTATTAAAACGATACAATATGACGCTGTCTGATCTGGTTGAAATTGGTGCATGGGTGAGGTGCGACTCAATGATATTCGCTAAGGGTGATGATAATTCAAAGAGTATATTCGATCAGTTCAAGGATGCTGACAGTAGATGGGGATTTATATTAAAGCCGGCAATCAAAGGCCCGGACTCACGTGTCAGAGGCTGGCAGAATATGCACACTTGGCTCTCACTGGCCCCTGACGGTTTACCTTATTGGCAGTGGACTACTAATTGTGAAGCATTAGACCGTACGCTACCCCAACTTATACATGATGAGAATAATATTGAGGATGTAGAGAGTTCACGTAAGGGCGGGATTGACGACGATAGTGGAGACAGCTGTAGATATATGCTTCAACACATAACCTTCTTAGACGGCTTTACAGGACAGTTAAAGAGCAAGAGTAGTGAACAACCTCTTACAAGAGAACAACGACACTTCCATGTATGGAATGAGGAGGCGAGCAAAGGACTTGACCCTGACAAATTCTTACCCAAGAAAAGCACTCTGCTATAGAAAACTCACATGATATATGATAAAATGTATTATGGTTTGCTTAGAGTGCAGTGCCCCAGTCTTTAATAAGAAAAGACAATTATGTAAGAGACATTATAGCAAATTTATTCGTCACCAACATCCATATTCAACGTGGAGTGAAAGGATGAGAACATCCACCTTAAGAAGAAATAGGGAATGGATGGCTCGACATGGGGAATATAATACCGCACGTATGAAAAAGTATCGTCATACTAAGAAGGGAAAGGAGGCGGTTTTAAGAGCTGTTAAAAAATACGAAGCTAAACACCCCCGAAGAAAGAGGGCGTGGGGAAGGGCACAGTGGAAAAAACCAGTTTTGAGGCCGTGTATAGTTTGTGGAAAACTACCAACACATAGACATCATCCGAATGTCAATCTACCAGATGAAGTAATATTCTTGTGCCCACAACACCACAAAGATGTCCACAATGGTAAAATATATGTGTGAGAATTATAATTCATTCTGTCCCAACCGAACTACTGATACAAACCGTATCCATAGCAAAAGACAAAGATAACCCCGATAATTCGTGTTTATTTAGATGTTTCAGATGCGGTACACCCGTTAGTAGAATACCCGGATTGGTAGTAAGTATCGTCCCCGGACTCGTTCCAACTTATGATGTTCCCGTTATTCATGCGTGTTATCAATGCCATGAGGCCTATACCTTTCAAACCATATTGAGTAACCGCAAAAGGACAAGTTTAATTCTTTCTCCTCAACCTAATACGGATAGTTCGATCTTCAGATGCTTTTTGTGCCGTATGCCTCTGATTAAATACACGCCCAAGATTGCTGTTAGACTACCAGAAGAGACTCTAATAAACATGCCGTATAACTTTACCTGTCCCAGTTGCGAGAAAGAGTATACGTTGTCAGACGTGGTGAGTCTTTAGTGGTATAATAATGCCATAGGACACACCACTTGGCGTGTCTATTTCTATTTATGGAAGGCAATCAAAAAATGCAGGGTAGTTTTAACGAGACTATTCCTGATGTCAATTATCCCCAAGAGGGTCAGATGACCCCTCCGTTAGACCCATTAAAATTAGAGATTGAAGATGAAGAATTGGTTAAGATACTGGATGATTACGAGGACGGATACAACAATTTCTACACCGATAAATACAACTTATTTGAGAGACGCAAAAAGAATGAAGTCTATTACTTTGGCAGACAAATTCAACAAGCCGAGGACGAGAAGAGGTTAAAGAGTTACGAGTCAAGGTATCAGGATAACGTCCTTTACGAGATCATGGGGACAGTCAAACCTCTAGCCATGAGTAGAGTACCTGATATGATGGCTCTGCCGGCTTATGACTCAGACGAGGCTACCGAGATAGCTGACCAAATCGGTAAAGTTATTGACACTCAGATTAAAGAACAGGACTCAAGGTTTGTACTAGGTCTGGCTTATAAGCACTTACCGATTTACTTCACTTCATGTATTAAGACTTGGTGGGATAACGAAGAGGATGATTATGATTTCGGAGTAATTCACCCCGACCTAGTTAAATTTGACTGGACTTGCCCCACCAATGACTCAGATAAAATGAAATGGGTCATGCAGAAAGTTCCCGCTACGGTTCAACAGATAGCCCTCAAGTTCCCCAGCAAAAAGGATGAGTTTTACAAAGAACTAGAAAAAGATGGTTTAATGCCAGGAGGCAAGGAGACGTGGAAAGCACTGGCTACCGAGATTAAATACAGCGAAGTATGGTTCACTGAGTACAAAAGAAAAGCCGATGACGAGGTTGAGAGAATAGACGCTGTAGTCTGGAAGTATGGAGATTGTATCCTGGGCAAGATGAAGAACCCCAACTTTGACTACGAGGGTGAGAGAAGATACTTCGCCTATGATGATATTAAGGATGAGAATACCAAACGGGCTATAAATGAAAGTGAGTTAGCCCAGTTACTGTTTACGGGCCAAACTCCGGGTAATGTCAAAGAGATGCAGGTTTACCACAATTACTTCCGCTTCCCCCGTAAACCATTCTTCTTTATGGGGTTATGACCAATGGGGTAAGACTCCGATGGATGAGACAAGTTGGGTAGAACAGAACACTCAAAATCAGAGATCGCTGGATAAACGTGGCAAGCAGATTGAGGAGACGCTCGATTCAAGAGGACACCACATATTTAGCAAGGGTGCTCTAACCCCTTCAGATGTAGAAGAAATGGACTTAGACGCACCAAATGTAGACCTGTCAGTAGAAGGTAACGTCAATGAAGTTCATGCTTATATAGCCCCTGAAAGACCCACAAAAGAAGAGTTTGAAGAGATAAATAACCTTAGAGGCAGGATGTATGCTATCGCTCACTCACAAGCTATCAGGGGCGAGATTAAAGCCGAAGCACCCGCTACCAGCAACCAGATCGCAAGAGAGGGAGACTTCACCGCAGCTGATGATATAGTCGAAGATACTATCAATCCCGCAGGACAGTGGATGGGGGATTGGTCAATGCAATGGATCAAACTCAGGTATACCAAAGATCACTTCAGATGGATCATGGGAGTAGCAGGAGATGTTGTCTATCAGAAACTTAATAGAAATATGATTATGGAGGGTATGATTGTCAAGATTAAGTCTAGTGGAAGCGACAAGATCAGGGCTCAGAATAACGCCTTAGAGATGGGTAAAATGCAGATGACTGATCCTTATACATTCTTTGTAGATATGGGATTATCTGATCCGGAAGGAAGAACGGAGAAGCTAATCCTTGCTAAGACTGACCCTATGGCTTATCTGCAAAAGGTCAGCAAAAAGTTAGATAGTAGTCAGGCACTTGCCCAAGCCCTGATGAATGTTGAACAAACGGGTGCAGCGATGCCCCAGACATCTTCATCAGCGGCTGGGCCAGTAAGTCCTGCCCAACCCACAATGCCACAGCAGGGTCAGCCTCCTATGGCACCAGTACAAGGCCCAAGCCCCATGAACACCATCGCTATCCCTCAGACATCAACCGGCCCTCCGCAGGGGTCGCCGAGGATTCTTTAGTGCGTTGGGGTGCTGTGCAATTCACCTTCTTTCCATATTGTAATAGCATATCTACACAGCACCGCCACTCACTAAAAAGGAGAGGGTGGTATAATTGATATATGAAGGTAAAAAGGTCTAAGGACAAAAGAGAAATAAAGAAAGAAAGCAGAGAACACCCCGAGTTTTCAAAGAAAATCATCCGTCAAATCGTCAGAGATCATAAGAGAAAATGAGGAAGTATAAGAAGAAGAAGGCACCGAATAAGAAACCCAAAGATGGACGAAATTAAAAAGGACACACCCAAAGAAGAGAAGAAAACCATTGTCGAAGAATTACGCCCCAAATCAATTAGACAGATAGTTGAAGAGGTCAGTAAACCTCAAGCCCCCAAAGAAGAACCCAAGAAGGAAGAGAAGCCGGAGGATGTTGTTGAAAAGAAAAAGGAACGTGCCAAACAGCGTGAAGAGGAAGAGGCTAAAAAGGATGAGGAGTTAGTTAAAAAGACTTCAGAGGAGACCGCAAAGAAAGTATCCGAAGAGACTAAAACCGCATTTAAGGAAGAGATTGACAAGATTCTCCAAAAGCCTATTGATGACCAACAAAAGCAAAAGGAAGCCGACGAGTTGGTTGCGTCATGGGAGAAAGAAAAAAGACTGCCCAAAGACTACCCCGAACTTATAAGTGAAACTCAAAGAATAGCTGAAGTAAAAGCCAAGAGGACAATGGAAGATTTATTAGCTAAAAGAGATGCCGAGGTTAAAGTCCAACAAGAGAAAGAAACCAAACAAAAAGAAGAGACAGAGAAAGCAAGGTCAACCCAAATAGAGGATTTTAACAAGAGGATTGCTAACGAGTTGGAAGAATTGCACCAAGCCAAAGTGTTAAAGAAACCTGAGAAACCTGAGGAAATCAACAATCTTAATACTACAGATGAGGCCGCCAAAGAAGTCCAAAAGTTCTTTGAGTATGGAGTTAAATACAATACCGATCAATCTAAGAAAGGTTTACCACCTGAAACTTCATTAACTAAATTATACTTCCTACACTACAAACCAGAGTTGGATGCACACCCTGAATTAAAAGAGGTTAAAGAAGTGGCCGGGGCCGATGCCCCAGTGGCAGGAAATCCTAGCGTACCATCTAACGAATCTTCCAAAGACAAGTACGATTACAAGCGAGATCATAACAGAACTTTTGCTCAAATAGCATCAGATATCATGGGGAAGTTTAGAAGTCATTAAGTCTATCCCCTTGACAGATTTTATAAACTCGCTATAATATGCTTTAGAGTTAGTTTTACGGAACACATCCGACCAAGCAGGTCGGTTTTTTTATGTCAAAATTTATTAAACTTTCAGCAAGATTCGCACCGGATGGTATCGCCGTACCTTCCCGTGTTGACGTTTTAGGAAACAGACAGCTCTACACCAAAGTAGTTGACCAGATTCTTAACTTCCCTTCTCTTTATGCTAGATTAGTTTCTCAAGGTTCTAAATTCGAAGGTAAAACAGAAGATGTTACCTACGATGTGACCGCAGACACGCAAGGACAGTTCTTCACATCTCTTGAAACTCTTAACAGCTCAGCAGTCAATACTTCGGTTACAGGTTCTTTCGCCCACACAGCCTACACCCAGCCGGTTGTTAGCATCATGCTTGAAAGCTTCGCAAACGTAGGTTCACTTGGAATTATCAATCTTGATACATTTAAGTACGAGAAAGCAGCTGCACAAGCCATGAACACGCTTGGCTCAGCTATTTACGGACTTGGAACAGCCAATCAACCTCTCGGACTTGGAGCAATCATTGACGACACGACAAACGTCTCAACAATTGGCGGACTTTCTAAGTCAACTTACTCTTCATTGAATTCAACCTTAACAGCATATTCGGGTGGTAAGTTGACCCTCGCAACAATGGCTGTTCAATATGACTCAGCCTTAGCCCCGGGAGCAGCAGATGAAATGCCAAACGTAGGATTCTGTTCAGCAGCTATCTTCTCAGATTACGAAGCTTTGTTAACTCCTTTTGTCAGACAGTCTTACTCAGAGGTTGGTTACAACAAACTAACCACACGAGGCAAGTTCGCAGTCAGAAATAATGACGAGTTGAAATCAGCGGCAGGATTTGACGCACTCGCTTACAGAGGGACATACCTTATCAGAGATTACTTCTCCACAGCTCAGATGCTTTGGATGGTCAATGAAAAGTATGTAGTCTGGAAGGGACGCTATGAAATCCCCGAAGAGTACAAAGACGTTTTGGAGAAAGTAGACTTTGGTACGATGGAAGCCTACGAAGGAACCGGAGCGATTGCTCTTGAAGCCCCCTCGGAATGGAATGGCTGGTTCTTCCAGAAACCATTAACTATCCCGGATCAAGCAGGTCGCATAGCAAGATTCTATTGTATAGGACAGATGGTACCGCTTTCTTTCAGAAGGCACAGTAAAGGAACAGGAATAACAGGAGTATAATATGAAATTCTTAAAACTATCAGCTAAATTTAATTTTATGTCAGGGCCAGTCATGTTAGAGAGTCAAGACCTCTACACCTCTGATACTGTTAAAAATCATCCTTTTGGAAGTTTAGCTTTTGGGTACGGTGGGAAGTTGTACAGATATGCACAGGTAGATTCTGCAGCGGCCTTAATCAAAGGTAATACACTTCAAGAAGCGATAACCAATACAAGTTATGATGAAATGGCAATCGGAACAGCCGGAGTAGTTGGAGACAAATATCTTCAAGTTACAAACGGAAATGCAACCATTACTTCTGCACAATTCGCAGATGGGACAATCGGATGTGTAGTCGCAGGAGCAGGAGTAGCAATCGGAGATGAATATGTAGTTCAAGCTGTTACAGGAACCCTAACGACAGGCGCAGCCTTGAAGGTCTGGGTTGATAGACCTCTTAGATATGCTTACGCTACTACGACTACGAAAGTCGCCATGAATCAAAATCCTTGGAGCGGAGTAATCCAATCAAATGGTACGACAGCAACAGGTATGCCGGTAGGAGTAGCAATTTACGAAATGCCTCTTAGCACTTACGGGTGGGTTCAAACTCACGGAGAATGTACAGTACTTTGTGATGCCACCACAATGGCAGTCGGATCAGATTTGGCTCTCTCAGTGACAGTAGCGGGAGCAGCGGGACTTTACGCAGTAATATCAGGCAGAGTGAGAATCGGTATGGCACGCCAAGCCAATTCGTCAGGTAAAGGTATAGCAGCATTCCTCCAGATAGACTAATCCTATCTTCGAGGATCAAAGTCTATGAAAAAAGTAGAAGTAGAAATCAAAAAAGAACCGATTAAAGTTGTTGTTCCTAAATGTTTGGCTTGTGAGGGTGGACTTGTAGCAACTAAATTTGGATTTAATAGGTGTGAAGTTTGCGGAGGCACAGGAAAGAAAATATGAAATATCTTAAATTAAACGCAAGATTCTATGTAGGTGAAACTCTTGAAGGAATCATTCCTTTTTTCAGGGGTCAAACTCTTGGTTCTAACTTAGCTAGTATTGATTTTAGCGGGGTTACAACCTTTGCTCTTCCTGCAGGTACGACTCTCGGAGGAGTCTCTTTGGCTTTATCAGCTCTTGGCCCCATATCCTCGACATCAGCTAATGCTTTTGCGGTTGGGCCTAATGCTACAGCTACCACAAATCCTTCATTTAATATAGACGCTTCAACTGGTAGTGCTATCACAGGACTTAATATTAAGAGTGCCGCATCCGGAAACGGAGTTGCTTTACTGGCTTTGGGTAGTGCCAACGAACTCATTACCTTGGATGCAGCAGGTACAGGAATTCTTGGAATCAACACCCTAGGCACGACATCTGGTTTGGTAACTATCGGAAACAGCACCTCAGTTGCAGGAGCAGCAATCAATGGGCCTCTTACAATAACATCAGCATCAGCATCATCTTTAGCAGTAGGTCGTTTGGGAGCAACGACACCAGCCTTTGCAGTTGCCTCTAATACAGGTTCACAAGCAGCAGGACTTAAGGTTACAGGTGCGGCAGCCAACGGAACAGTCGCAGTCGTTTCTAATCAGGCATCTGGTAATAACAACTTAACAATAGATGCTAAAGGAACAGGAACTGTCGGTATAAATACAGTAGGTACGACAACAGGTTTAGTTACGATTGGTAATACAACATCATTACTTGGCTTAGCTGTAAATGGGCCATTAACTTTTAGCAATGCTGTTGTAACTTGTACTGCTTCTACCTTAGCCCCGTCAGCAGCACAAAGCGGTACAGTATTTATGCTTAATAGGGCTGCAGGTATAACTGTAACACTACCAGTTCCCGTAGTTGGAATGATTTATAGGTTTATAGTTTGTACAGCCAATACAGGTACGCTTTCAATCATTACCGATACAGGTACAACTTACCTACAGGGTGCGATTGTAGGAGCCACGACAACGGCCTCAGTCTTTAATTCAGCTCTCGCTACGCACAATATCAACGTCTCAATGAATGGTTCGACCACAGGCGGATTGATCGGAACAGACCTCACCTTCGTTGCCCTAACAACAGGTTTGTGGAATGTATCAGGAACAGACTTCTGTTCAGGTACAGCTGCAACCCCGTTTGCTACGAGCTAACATGATTTACTCATATATAACCTCTAACGCCCCGACACAGGTTTACACTGGGCCAGTTAAAAAAGCCATCATTCAAGTAAATGCGGCTCTTACCGGAACGATTAAAGTGATTGACGGTGTAAGTGGAACGTCAGCCAACGTGGCCACGATTACGAATCCTACAGTTGGTACTAAATATGAATACTGGGGAATTGTTACAGGACTCCTAGTTATTGCTTCAGGAAATTGTGATATAACCGCCTCGGCCGATCTCTCCAGAAGTGGTGTCTAATCAAAAAAATTGATTATGATACAATTATATTATGGACTCACCAGTTACTTTGTTTCAGAAGTTACTAGAAGATAACAACCTCTCAGTTACTATTGCTAAACCCCAAATCAGATTTATTGAAAATGGCGGTGTAATAGTCGAACAACCCCTCCTGACCATCACTTTTACGAACCCCACCCTTGCTGTAGTCGATTCTAAGGCCACTCCAGACGCAAAGGTGACAGATGAGCCATCTACAGGAGATCAAGTCGTATGAACCCCAACACACCAACACCCGAACAAGTAAAAGCAAACATGATGTTTGAGAAGTCCTTAGATGAAACGGAAGTATCTATCAAGGTTTCAATGCGTCAAGCTCTCATCATGTACAATATTTTAACTAACGCCAGTTTTAGGTTTGATGATTTTAACGGAGTTATTAAATTAGTCAAAGCATTTGAGCCGACAGTCAACTCTATCAAGTTACAAGCCCCCGGTAGTAACCCCCAACCGAATCATGTAGTTGACCCGGTTATTTTAGGCAGTAAACGTAAAAACTAATGCCAGCATTTGCACCCACAGAAGAAGAGATACGACAGCAGATAAGGAATGATGCCTCTATCCGTGAACTTGAAAGACGGAAGATGGACCCGTTTGAAGTCTATAACCCCTTAGACCATGACTTTGTATTCATGCAGGACAGATACAATCATGTAGTCCCGGCCCACTCTACTAAGCAGATGCCCCGTTATCTAGCCCGTCACTACGCTGAAAAGATAGTTGAGGCTATGATTAACGATCAGATTGCCCTAACAGGCGAAGCTCTTAAAAAGAAACGGGAAGAACAGATGGGAACTCAATTTCTTGATAAGTATGTAGAGAATGTCGAAGTCTGGAATAAAGTCCCCAAAGTTAACGATCCTGAATTGGTAGCTTTACACATGAAGAGTCTTAGAATTCACAAGATAGCTGACTATGGAATGGATCAAGAAGCCCAACAAGAACAACCGATAGCCTTAGAAGCACTTGATAACAGGAGTTCATATGAGAAAGCCTTTGACGATATATCAGAAGAACAATTAGGCGTGGTACCGAAAGAAGTAATTATCACAAACAATGAACCAATGGGTGCTAGTTTAGAAGAAGCGACAGCTGTTAAAACCCCTCCTATCTATAAATCCAAAGCGACCTTAGCTAAGGAAGCGGCAGAAATGACTAAAATATAATGAAAAGAGATTATAGTTACCTAAAAAAATTCATAATGGTTCAGAAGAGATTGGCAAAAGACCAACCCAGGAGATGGTATTATATCTATTGGGCGATAAGAGCTACAGGAAAAGGGTTTGATGCAAGGATAGAAGCATGGACTGACCCAGAAAGTAAAAATCCTACTCAAGCTTGGAAACTGTTTGAAAAAGCATTAAAACTGAAACACAAAAAAGACTATCTTACTTCAATAGCTCCTGCTTTGATTATCCCAGACGAATATAAAGAAATAATTAAATTTTATTACAAATGAATGAAGGAATCAGAGATAAAGTATCAAGATTATTGGGTTTAAGTATTCCTGCGGGGAAATGGGAATCTTATATGGGGATACTTGATAGAGATGGAGTACCGAATAGAAAACAACTTATCGGGTTAGTTTTGATAATTTGTCAGCAAATAGAAATACTTGAAAATGATGTTGCCAACCGAACCAGATCAAACAAAAACTTTTTTATACAATCCGTCAAAAAATGACTTTTTGTGGCCTTATGACGGAGTAGATCAAACCCTTCCTTCACGCAAAATAGTATCTTTTCCTAAATACCTAGCCGATCATCTAGCCAAACACCTAGCTCAAAAACTAGCTTTAGAGGATGGTGGTTCAGGTTCTCAGTATGAATTTGACTACAAGAAGTGGATCAAGCAGATATATGTAGAGATATGACAGACTCACAAGCATTAGACCTATCAGAATTTCCAAAGATACTCCCTCCCACTCAAGAAGAGGCTGATGAATTGGCTAAACGCTCCCTAGCTATCCGGGGGATTAAAGACTTGGTTGAAAACCTGACTAACGCCATGACTGCTTATGTGGATGATCTTCAGACGTTCGACAGTAAGATTAAAATGTTGAGTCAAAGGGAAGCACGGGTTAAATTCGACGAATTGGATATTATCGAGAAGCAAAAAGATATTTCTACCCGTGAAGAAGCACTCAAAGGAGAAAAAGAGTATATTGTCAATCTCACCCTAGACATAAAGACTCGTGAAACTAAACTAGCTGAAGAGAAATTAGTCTTAGAGAAAATTGAAGTTGCCAAGGAAGAATATAAAACTATCCAACTCGAAACCCTTAAACAACAATCAATACTTGACGACAAAAAGAAATCTCTCTCAAAGTTACAAGAAAAGGAACAAGATTTAGATAGGCGTGAGTCTGTAGTTACAAAGTCTGAGCAAATAGACGAAGAGCGTAAAAGCCTCCTAGATAAACGAGCTGAGAAAATTAAAATGAGAGAACAGCAACTTCAGATGGATGCCTCAGAGGGAATATAGTTCGGTGGTATAATATAGATATCGGACACACCGCCTAACTGGCGGTATTTTTATTTATGAACGCCGCTATTGACCAGAACAGAGAAAAAACACTAATTGGTGTTGACAGTATAGGGTTTAATGTTCCGACCACCGCTGCTGTTGACGCAACAACACACGAATTATTAGTTAAAGCCAGCACTACCACTTCGGGAACTCAGGACACAAATCTGAAACAAGTGGGCGGAGCAACTTTTGCTCTCGGTCAACAGGTAGCTTCAGCTTCTCTTCCGGTTGTTTTAACATCTTCTCAGCTTTCTACTCTCACTCCCTTATCTAGTGTGACAGTAAATACTATTTCGGGATTTGCTCTTGAAACTGGTGGAAACTTGGCCACCATAGCGGGAGCAGTGGGTTCTTCTAAGATGAATGTAAATATATCCTCGGGTTCGATTGCTAACACCTCATTTATTGCCACACAATCTACCGCTTCAAACTTAAAAGTCGCTGCTACTCTTGATGCAGAAACTTCTAAGGTAATAGGTACAGTTAATCAAGGTACTTCTCCTTGGGTAATTTCGGGTGCGATTACTGGTACTGTTACGGCAAATATATCGGGTTCAATTTCTAACACAACTTTCGCTGCCACCCAAGGAACGGCGTCAAACCTTAAAACGGAAGCACATCTGTATGACAGTTCAACGAATGGTATAGGAAGTACAAGTAACGCTTTAGATATAAATATTAAATCTGGGAGCATTGCAAACACTTCTTTTGCTGTTACTCAGGGAACAGCTGCCAATCTCAAGGCTACAGTAGATTTCTCAGGTACGGGTTTAGGGAGTGTTCAGTTTTGGAATGGTTCAGCTGGGTGTAATAATCAAGTTACCAATGCTGGAACTTTTGCTACCCAAGAAACTGCGGCTACTACGATTTATAATGGTAAAAAAGTAGTGACAACTGCTGGCACCAGGGTGACTCTGGCCTCATCTCAGGCAGTTAAATCGGTAACTATTAAAGCTCTGGCAGCAAATACGGGAATAATTTACGTGGGAGATACTGCTGTTGCTTCGACTAACGGTTTTGCTTTACTGGCGGGGGATAGTTTAAGTTTAGATATTGGAAATTTAGCAACAGTTAATTTAGATTCAAGCGTGAACGGAGAAGGAGTTACCTACATTGGAATAAATTAATATGGCTACAAAAACATTTTCAACAACAAGCAAACCAGTTACTAATGCCAACCTGACAGGAGTAATTACTTCGGTTGGGAATGCTACTTCAATCGCTTCTCAAACGGGGACAGGAACGAAGTTTGTTGTTGACACCTCTCCGACTATTGTTACACCAGTTATCACAACTTCAATTTCAACCCCTTCAATTATTGGTACTGGGGCAGTAGGTATAACACCCGCTTCGGGTTCAAACTTAAACGTAACTTTGGCAACAACGGGAGATTTGGCAGTAAACACAAATCAATTATATGTGGATACTTCCTTAGGCAACGTCGGCATCGGGACGACGGCACCTGTCACCAAATTGGATATTTATGGAGCAAGCACTGTTTTGGATTCAGCGGGCAATGTGCAAATAAGGTCAAGTGATGCACAAGCGGCTGATAAAGGTGGAGAACTTACATTTGGAGGTAATTACACTAATGCTGGAGATAGAGGGAACTTTGCGGCGATAACGGGAAGAAAGGAAAATGGAGCGACTACTGATATGGCGGGTTACTTAGTATTTGCGACGACCCTTGGTTCCAATTCTACATTGACTGAAAGAATGAGAATAACAAGCACCGGCAACGTCGGCATCGGGACGACAGCACCTAACTATAAACTTGAAATTGGTAGCGATAGTGCAGGAAAACCAGGTCTTGGAGGATTGTGGACTGTAGTTTCAGATAAACGACTAAAGCAAGATATTGTTCTCGCAGACTTGGATAGGTGTTACGAAATAGTGAAAACAATTCCTCTTAAACATTTTGGTTGGACAGAAGGGGTCTATACAGAAGAGCAGGTAAAAGATAGACATGGTTTGGGTTGGATTGCCCAAGATGTCCAGAAAACTTTTCCCAAAGCTGTAAATACTGTTCCTTTTACGAAAAAAATTGATACAGGTGAAGTTGAAGAATACGAAGAAGTTACTGACAAACCACTTTTAGACAAGAAGGGTAAAACTATATTAGTTGATAATAAACCACAATTTGTTACAGTTACTAAAACACGACCAATTATAAAAGAAGAGATTATTAAGGACTGTTTGGACTTAAATAGCGGACAGATAATTGCAGCACTTTATGGTTGCGTGCAAAAGTTGCAAACCGTTGTAGAAGATTTAACAACCAGATTAGAAAAACTAGAAAAATGACATGGACTAAACCATCTCAAAATTCAACTAGTTATACACAAGCTCAACCGACTTTTACTGTAACCATTCCTAAAGGAACTTTGATAGGTATTTTGGGTGGTCATGCGTACGCAACTGATGTAACAGTTACATACATAGGGTATAATAGTAACTATACCAAGGTGAGCAATAATAGCTCAAATTGGACTAAAACATAATGGCTACAAATAATATTCCAGTCACAGCAGGGAGCGGGACATATCTTGCTACTAATTCTTTTACTGAGGATGCGGTAACTAAACAGCTTCAGCGAGTGGTATTAAATAGCTCAGCTGGAGTTGAGCAGACTCTAAATACTTCATTATTAGCACTTGATTCAACAGTAGCCAAAGATGCCTCACTTACAACGATTGATACAGATATCAAGGCAAACATAGTCTTAAAAGCGGGAACTAATATTATCGGAAAGGTAACTACAGATCAAACAACCCATGGGACAAGCGACTTGGTGGCGGCAGATATTACAAAAGTGGCTGGTGGAGCAATTACGGCCACCAACGTTGCGATTACCGATGCACCTCTAAATATTGGAGCGCAGGCAGTGACTTCAGAAAACTCAGCAATTACAACAGCACGCAAAGCTCAATTAGTATCAGATAAAGTAGGTAAGTTAATAACGCTTCCATACGCCAACCCAGAAAATTTTGTTTCAGGAATAGCAAGCGTGGCTAATACAGCCGATACCGCAGTGATAGCAGCACAAGGAGCAGGGCTTTTTATTTACATTACCTCGATATCAATCGCCAATACTGGGGCTACCACTTCTTTAGTAACTATCGAAACTGATACGGCATCCGCTAAGACCGCCATTTGGTATATGATTAACCCAGTACAGGGAGGGGATAATATAACTTTTCCAGTACCACTAAAAGTCCCTGTTGCCAATAAAAACTTGGGCTTCGTTTGCGGGTCCTCAAGCACTACCCAATATTGTTCTATATCGGGGTACGTGGGCTTATAATGGCAGAACTTTACTACAACTCACTATTTAGTGATGCTAATTTAATTGGTTATTGGAGATTGGAAAATGTTAACGATTCAAAGGCTTCTTATACCTTAACTAATAATAATACCGTTACTTTTACGACGGGTGTATATAATAATGCGTCTAATTTTGGGGCAACTAATACAAATAAATCTTTGGATTCTGCCTCAAATCTAACAATAGATGGCGGAGCCTGTTCTATTTGTTGCCGGGTTAAGTTATTGGCCGAAATAGGAAGTGGAACGTGGACGTTAGTTGGTCAATCAAGTAAAACGACCTCTTATGTAAGAGAACAGCTTAGCTATGAATACAACGGAGGAACACAGAGGATAGGGTTTAATCGTACTAAAAACAATGTTGCGGCAGAAACTTCTTATTATACAATTACACTAGGAACTGCAAATTGGTATCACATGGTATATACCTATGATGCTACAAATATAAGAGGTTATGTAAATGGGGCACTCGTTGCGGGGCCGACCGCTGCAAGTGGTGCGGGTGGAAATTCGGCCGGACACGATGGGTTCGCTATTGGAGCGGGATGTGACGGGGGAAATACTGCTAGAACAATGGAGAATTTCTCATCATCGGTAATTGATGATGTTGCAGTTTTTAATCGTGCCCTTTCTGCTGCTGAGGTATTAAGTTTATTTAGTGGAGGACATGGATTAACAACACTCAGTGTCGGTAGTTAGTGGTATAATGATATCAACGGACACACCGGCTTTATTGCCGGTTTTTTGTGTTAGGAGGATACATTTACGAAAGATACCTATACCAGTATTAAAGGCCAGTTTTTGAGGAACATAAATCTCGTTGGAAGTACGGATGCTAATTTATTGGCCGATTTTCAGGCCAATTTAGGTAGAAGATATCAGTTGGTCAAATCGGAGTTAAAGAATTACCGCAACCAAGACCAGTTCACGGCCTCAACAGTTGCTAGCCAACAATTCTATTCATGGCCTCCCGGGATGGGAGAGATAGACTCAGTAGTAATAACGGTAGGGTCAGTCAACTACCCCATGCAGATAATCTCAGCTCAAAGGAATTGGGATCAACTTAACGCCATCTTAATTCAAGCCTCAGCTATGCCACAATTTGTTTTTCCAAGAAAAGATGACTTTGGTGTATGGCCCATACCTCAAGCAGTTTACACAATTACTTTCAATCAATACTCAAGAGACAGAAATTTACTTGTGGATGACTACACCACGGGAACAGTTCAGGTAACAAGTGGGAGTGCTTCGATAGTGGGTTCAAATACAGTTTGGACGGCGGGAATGGTTGGCAGATGGTTCTCAGTTACGGACACCTCGGTAAACGGACATGGATATATGTATAGAGTTACAGCAGTCGGAAGTGGCACTACGGCCACGCTTAATACATCTTTTTATGGAGATTCAAACTCAGCACTTACTTACTTGATAGGCGAGAGTCCTGAAATCCCAGAAGAGGGGGGAGTGGTTTTGGTTGACGGAGTAACGGCAGATTACTACTCAGGAATGAGGGTTGATCCCGATAAAGCCACTTGGTTTACGAATAAGTTTTTAACAGGACAGGGAAATGTGCCACTTCCCATAGATGCTTCGGCACAATCCATGATTAAGGGTGGTCTGTATGGTTTGGTAAATAGATATAAGAATAGAACCACTAAAACGATTATAAGAAGACGACCTCGCTTAAATCCCCTCCAGTTCAAAGTGTGGAGCACAAATCTCAGTTGACAAGGCTGTTAACCCTGTGCTATAATAGGTTATGTCAAAATCAGGTGATAGTCGTTTAGGTAAGAAACGGGGTAAATACACACTTCACAAAGAAAATCCCACTTCATTTTAAAAAGGAATGATTCCTGCTAATCGGAACCCTTTAAAGGATTGAATAAAGAACAAATTATGTCTAGAATGAAATTAGGTAGCATGGTAAATATTCTTCTTTCAAAAAATGAGTTTAAATATCTGAAGAATTTTGTTGCAACAGAAGATATAAGATATGGCTCTGTAAGTGGAGTTGCAAGAAAGAATGAAACAGTTAAAGAAAATTCAAAGATCGTAGACTCGCTAAAAGAGAAACTTTCAAATGCTGAATCCTCCAATTCTTATTCTCTCTGATGAATCCACTACAGGAACTCATCATGTTTTCAAAGAATGTTGCGTTTGTGGAGATAAAAATACTATTGGTCATCATTATCTTGGATATGATCGTGAACATTGGCTAGATATTAAGTGGCTTTGTGATAAACATCACATTCAAGAACATGAACGGATGAGGCAGGCTGGCGAAAACAAACTTCTTTAGGTGTATAATAGGGTCATAGGACACACCCGCTTAGTGCGGGTATTTTTATGCCTAAAAATGAATCAACAGACAATAAAGAAGAGCAGAAAAGATGGATTGGCGGAATTTCTGAGTACCTAAAAGAAGGGTCAGCATTTCAAGTTCCCTCTCAGTTTTACTTTGGCCGTTCGGTGGACTTCAGAAACGACCCTCAAGCTCTCACACTTTTACCGGGTGCATTGAAAGAATCGGGAAACGTAGTCATCGATTTACTTAAGTGGGCTGATATAGTTCCTACCAGTTTGGTAGTATTTAGTTATGGAGATGCGGGTAATTTCTACTCAAGAAGTACATTGGGATCGTGGTCAAGTATCGGAGTGGTTCCCAATTCACACGGAAATGGTTTATCTTATTTTTCAGGGGATGACTTTGTTTACTTAACCTCAGATACCTCTATTTCAAGGTATGGTCCGACATCTAATTCACCCGTATTCACTCCCAACTTTTTACAAGCTCAGGGTGGTATTCCGACTAACACAGCCTCACTATTATTAGCCTCAGCCTCGTCAATGTACGGAAGTGCGGCAGATTCGGTTTCATTATCAGTTACAGGCGACCTTACACTCGAAACATTCTTTAAGTGTAATTCCCTGCCAGCAGTCGGAAGTTCAATGACGTTACTTGGTAAATGGGACGAATCGGGGGCAACAAGGTCTTATAAACTAGATTTATACGGAGTGTCTGGATATTTTGGTAACGGAGGGGATAGTGCTCTTACAATCTCAACAGACACCACAGAAGCCCCCGTAGACTCGTCATGTACAGGGAGTAGTGGTACACAGGCCTTGTCAGCGACAAACGCCGCATTTGCACAAGGACAGGTAATTTTAATTCACCAGACTCAGGGGACAGGGGCGGGCCAGTGGGAGAGAAATACAATTCAAGGTTACACTGCGGGAACCATAACTCTGGGTACACCGCTTAAAAATGACTATGTTTCAGGGGCACAAGTCAGAGTTCTACCTCAATATACCAATGTTACGGTAAATACAGGCAAAACCTATACCGCAAAGGCATGGAACGGTACAAAGGGTGGTATTTTGGCTTTCTTGGCAACTGGAACGATTACGGGAAAAATAAGTGCCGATGGTACAGGATTTAGGAAAGGAAGTCACAATGCACAAGGTGAAGGAACTCTCGGTGCTGGCGGAGATACATATTTAGCAAATGGAAATGGTGGCGGAAATGGTTATGGTGGAGATGCCAACATGAATGGATCAGCTGGCGGAGGTGGAGGCAACGGAACTTCAGGGTCAAATGGACAAACAGAAGGTTCGGGTTCGCCACCCTCCCCTCAGGGCGGTTATGGCGGAGGAGTTGCGGGGTCGGCGGATTTAACAACAATAGTCTTAGGTGGTGGCGGAGGTGGAGGAAAAAGCACAACTGGAGGAGGAGTCGGTGGTTCGGGAGGGAATGGCGGAGGTATAGTCTTTATTACAGGAACAACCATTGCTTCAGGAACTTCGATTACATCCAATGGATTTGATGGTTCTAACGGAACAAACGGAGATGCTGGAGCTGGAAGCGGAGGCGGGGGTGCAGGAGGATCAATTCTACTCAAGGCACAAACCGCAACTTTGGGTACGGGAGTTATTGTTGCGTTAGCTGGAAGCGGAGGTACTTCAAATGGACATGGAGGAGATGGCGGAGTTGGTCGTATTCATCTTGACTACTACACTTCCTATACAGGTACCACTTCCCCGACTCTTAATTATGCTCAGGATAATACTCTAGTTACTACGAATACTACTCAGTGCAGACTTGGGATTTCGAGTGATGGCACAGCTTTTGAGTATCTTAGTCAAAATTTAGTAGGTATTACCACGGGTGTTCGGAATAGAATATCGGTTTCGTGGGTGGCAAGTACGTCAACCGCTACATTCTACATGAATGCCGTTAGTTTAGGCACGTTCGTTGGAACAAAAACAGCTATACATGACAACGCCTCACTTTTGTATGTCGGAGCAAATAAAACAAGTGCAGTAGCGAATTACTTTGACGGACTGTTAAACGATATGAGGATATGGTCTAACGCCCAAACCGCTACGCAGATACTTACTAACTGTTTAACTCAAATCCCCGTGGCCTCGGCAGGATTATCAGCCTATTATAAATTCAACTCAGCCTATACAGATGCTACAGCTAACACGAATACTCTTACCTCTCACGGAAGCCCGACATTCTCGACTGATGTGCCTTTTGTGGGAGCTACAACCAGACTGGATATAGACGCTGTAAGTGTCCTCACAGGGCAGACTTACACACTTTTGACTGCGATAGCCGAGAACTCGGCAGATATGTTACCTTTTACACCAGTCAATGACCCCCAAGCCTCGGTTGGGTTCTTTGTAGACACTAAGGGGTCAGGAGACTGGACGGTTACAGTCCACGATCAACAGAATAGAGTTATCGCTACTAAAACAATCCTAAATGCCAATATCCCGACATCAGGATTTGTAGAGTTTATCTTCGCTAACCCTTGGAGATTGGTTTTCAAACAAACTTATCATATGCACCTCACGGTAAGTGCGGGGACATCTAAAGTAGTTACTGGGACTACAGCTAATTTCTCAACCGCAGAATATACGACTTATTTCGGATTCCTTGTACCCGATACTCAATTCCACCCTATCGTTCAATTCCAATATCAACCTCTAGGAGGTTCACTAACGGGTGCGGAGATTATAGGAAACGAACGCTATCTCGCAGTCTGGGATGGGGCTAACTATATACCTAATTTTATTACTCTAACTCCGGGCTGGAAGGTAAGATGCTTTGCTCAGTGGAGGCAATATCTAGCCATCGGAGTATGGAAAGGCGGGAACATTTACGATTTACACCAAGGAAGAATTTACTTCTGGACGGGATATCAGCCTGCGTATGATTTCTTCATAGACGTACCTGAAGGACAGATAAACGCCTTATTCGGTGTAGACTCAGACCTCTATATGTTTGCAGGTTACAGGGGACAACTCTTGGATTACAAAGGCGGATATTTTTACAATACGGGCAATTCAGAATCTAATAAGATTAAAAAGATGCCCCTTTTGGAATCGAATACTTATACTGAGGTTTATCCCGGAGCCTTGAATATGTGGAGAGGATTATTACATATGGGACTGTATGCAAACAGCTCGTCAACTACTTCTCAAAGGGGAGCCTATTCTTACGGGACGCTTAATCCTTTTTATCCCGAAGCTCTATCGTTTGACTATCCTATCTCGACTGGTAACAGAGGATCGAGCGTTACGATAGGCTTAGTTTACCCCGTAGGACAGAACCTTTTAATCGGTTGGCGGGACGGATCGGGATATGGGTGTGATGTAATCAACTTTAACAACCCTCCTGCCCCCAACGGGGAGATTCAGTTATTATTAAATGACGGAGGCAAGATGTGGCATGATGATAATAATCTAGCCTTAAAAGCGGTCTATTCTCCTCTCAAGACAGGAGAGAGTATTACTCCTGAAGTCAGCCTTGAAAGAGGTACTTTTGCTCAACTAACCGCAGACTCAACAGTCGGAAGCAAATACACTAAACAGTTGATAAATAATGGTAGAGTTAATGAGGTTCAAATAGGTGTAACCATGACTCAAACCAATGGTACATCCCCGACCTTGTTATCTTTGACCTTAGATCAAGACCCGTTGATTTCCGAGGATTCGTTATAGATCGGAAGAAAATAAAAATGTTCGACAAAAAAGACAAACAAGACCAAAGTCCACGAGATACCAAAGGTGGTTCTTCGTGGATTCTGCCTCAACACATAATTCCAGGTGGGATTCGCCCTCAGCACTTGGTACCTAATCCTGTTCAACAGGGAGATATATTCTTTACAGGAGGTAATGCCAATTTTAATAGGGTAGGAATAGGGACTACGGGACAGGTACTACAAGTGGTTGCGGGAGTTCCAACTTGGGGAAGTGCAACTAATAGTGGAATAGCTACAGCACGGCCAACGAGTGGTCGTTACCTTTCCGATATGTACTATGCTACAGACACTAATGTTTTAAGTATTTGGAATGGAACCGGATGGAAAAGTAGCACATTTACTTAGCCACTGATACACAGTATAATAGTTTATGGCTATTTGTAAAACTTGTGGAATTAAATTTACACCAAAACATTCAACCGTCGAGAAATATCACAGTAGAAAATGTTATTGGGAAAGTCTTAAAGGTAAGAGACCCTCGTATAGTTTTCCTAAAGGTGGTGTCCCATGGAACCAAGGTTTAACTTTAGATGATCCAAGAATCGCTTTGTGTGCAGAAAAAAGAAAAAGCGGAAGATTCGTATCTTGTGAGGTTTGTGGCAGGAAACGATATATAGTAACTTCACAATTAAAACATGGAAAATATTGCAGTATATCCTGTAGAAATGTTGGATATAAAGGAAAAAGTGTAAGTACTAGAACACAGTTTAAAAAAGGCCAAGTTAGCCGGATAAAAGGAACACATCCTTCTTATATGCAAGGTAAGAATCATTTTAATTGGAAAGGTGGTAGAACTTCATTAAAACATTGTTTAAGAAAGACTTTTGAATATAATTCTTGGCGGTTGTCTATTTTCTTGAGAGATAAATTTATCTGTCAGTTATGTGGCAAATATTCTAAAAAAGATTGTGAAGCCGATCATTATCCCCTATCTTTTGTTCAAATTATCGAAAAAAATAATATCACCAATATAAATCAAGGGAGATTGTGTGCTCATTTGTGGGATATAAATAATGGTAGAACACTCTGCCACGACTGTCATACGAAAACTCCAAATTACTTCAAATCGAATCTTTCGTAAAGGTGGTATAATATAAGGTAACGGACACACCGAGGCTTTGACCTCGGTTTTTTTATGAAATACTTAAAACTACAAGCGAGATTTGATACGACTATTCCTAGTTCACCTGATCTATCGGCAGCTACTGATAATTCTACTAATGGGACAGATACAGGAAAAAACGCTATTGCAAGTTTTGATCCCACCCAAACCACAGGTGCTCAGCAAACAAGTCTAGGTAATGGAGATAATAGTTTGGGTTCTCTCTTAAACGGAGAAACAAACAGTTATATATCTAATTTTGCCAACGCTATTCCTTCTATTTATAAGACTGGTATGGATATGTATAATACGCCAAACCTCGAAACGACTGCCACTAATTTACAAAATAGAGTTACAAATGCCACCCCTAATGCCTACATTGCAGCCAAAGGGTACGATGTGGATGCAACGGACATAAACAATGGAATAGCCAATAGTACGGCCTATTTAACTCCCCAAGCCAATGCGGCTACTGCTAATGCAAATACAGCTGCAGGTCTTTCCGGTACTTATATTGCAAACGCTTTACTTCCTTATCAAGCACAAGGTACTCTGGTTACAAATCAGGAGGCTGCACAAGCCACAGGTTGGAATCAAACTTTACAAGATCAATTTAACGGTTTAATAGACAAGATGCAGAGTGGTGTAACTTTGTCGGGTAATGAGATGACCATGGCACAGACTTTGGCTGCAACAGAAGAAAAGTATCAGGAAGCAGTTGCTACAGCTGAGATACCGCTTACCGCAGTATCGAATGGAAATACACTTACAAACGCCCTGACTAAATCTATTATCAATCCGTCCATGCTCACAACTAAAACAGGAGTTGCAACTTATTAAAAATGAATGATCCAGATGTTCAAAATTTACTTAATTTGGCAAACGAAACTTCAACACAAACAAGTTCTTCTTCCGATGTAACAAACACTTCCGATCCAGATGTTCAAAATTTAATCGACTTAGCAAGTAAAGTTTCAGATTCAAATTCCAAAACGTCAGACATAGATACTCCCACAAAAAGTGCATTACTTGGGGGTGCTACTCCACAAGATGTTCAAACAGCTAAATCTCAATTGGGTAGTCAAGATTATGACGGTTGGTGTATGTCTTTTGTAGCTAAAGCGACAGGTAGTAGTTACAAAGGAAATGCAATAGATAACTGGTATGAGAGTCCAAATAAAGTGGCGGGAACTTTGGAAGGAATACAACCTGGTGATAGGATATTCTTTACGGGGCCACAGACAGGTCCAGAGAAAGGTTTAGGTCATGTCGGACTTTATGAAGGTTTAGGGAAATTCATCTCAGCGACAGATAATGGCGTAGCGGAGTATAGTATTTCTAAGTGGAACTCGATCACGGGTCAAACAGTTTTAGGTTATGTACCAAACTAATATGTCACAAATAAGCGACTTTGTCGATACACTAATTAAAGCTAAAAATGCCATAGGAGGCGGTATAAATAATGCCGCAGGTGCAGTTGGTACTTATTTTACCCCTAATGCTAATACAAGCGGATATGTAGATACTTCTAATACTCAAAATACATCTCCTATACCTCAATCGCCTTTCACTAAACAAGCAAATGATTTTGTGGGAGCTATTGGTCAAAATATCAACACTCAGGTTGGGAAAATGGGTTCTGATCTTTCTACTAATATATCAAAAGATTTTGGAGGTAAGGTTTCCCCTGAAACTATCGCTAAATATGGAGGACTAGCAAGCTCCATGATTCCTTTGGTATTATCAATGGGTAGTACTGACGAATTTCCGTTAGATGAAAATGAATTAACCCCTGAACAGATTGCTTTGCGAGCTGAATCTGCAGCTGAAAAGGAAAGATTGGCAACAGAAAAAGCAACAATGGCTGAAGATGTTGCACAAAAACCTCAAACTTTTGGTGAACCGCCAACAAGAATGGGATATATTGCCCCTAAAACAGTTCCTGAAGTACCACCTGAAACACCTCCATTGAAAATAAACGAACCTGAATCAGCCCCTACGATTCATGGGCCTGTAGCACCACTTCCTACAGTTGGTAGTGAATCGGAAAATGCAGGAGAACCTTTTTCAGGAGAAAATAAACTACCTCCGACAGAAGAAACAGTTAAAACTCCAGTAAAAGAACCGTTACCTGAACCCAAAGAATATGACCCCGAAGACACAAATATGTCCGCTAAAGAACAGGCTAAATTTAAGTTACCTATCCCCAACCATAATGCAGAACATATTCCAGTAAATCAGGCTAAAATTATAGACACATACAATACAGAAGTTTTGGGAAATACTTGGGCCGAAAAATATAACAATATACCGGAAGCAGAAAATAATATTATGGCGAAAATAAAAGCACTTCCGAATGACGAGAAAATTCCCATTACTGCATATAAAGAAGCTGGAATGGAAGCCTTAAAACCAATGGTAAATAGTGGACAGATAACACCAACTGAAGCCCAAACTTATGTAACTGGTTGGGTAAGCAGAATCTATGCCGGGGCTGCTGGTGGGGCTCCTCCCGATCCTCCCGATCTTCCAGATTTTATTGATAAAGATACAGCCGTTGAAATGAATAAAGTAAACAATGATGCCACTTCATCAATGTATGATCCTAAAACTGGAGAACCAAAACTTGGTTTAAGTAAAGAAGATCAACTTCAAATGAGTATGGGAGATGCTTCCCGACAGGTAATCGCTGATAATTTAAAAGATACCAAAGACTTGTTGAATCAATATCACGATCTGAAACTTGGAGCTACAACTGTGGCAAATATTGCCCAAAGCGAACCAAATCCCAACTGGTTCCAGAAAATGACAGCTAATCCTTGGGTAAGGACAGGTGGTGCGGTAGCGACAGCACTTGGTCTCCGTGAGGCCATTCCTGCCGCAGTAGGTTTAATATCAAACGCACCCGGCCTGTTAAATCAAGGAAATGACAATAATCCTCAGACACCAAATCCTAATTGGCCCACAAGTCCAGTGTCGGGAACACCTGGTAAACTCCTTGGTCAGACTAATTTACCACCCACTCTAGCTAATTCTACGACTACTACAGCACCTGAACAATCTAAATATGTGGCTGATCCATTACCGACAGGATTCTATATAGGAAAAGATTACAATGATCAACAATTTGGAACAAATGGGTTAACTAATCAAATTGCACAAGCAAAAGCTGCTGGGAATGATGTTCTTGCAAATCAATTGCAGGGTCAATTTGATACAAACAAGGGGAATTGGGATGACCAAGCAGATATTAGAAATCAGTGGACAAAAAATAGTACAACAAGTGCAGCAGCTAGTTCTCTTTATAATCTAATTAAAAAAGCCGATCCCGGTCTAGCAAAATTGAGTCAGACCGTAGACAACATATTCAAATCAGGTACTCCACAAGGTGCAGCATTAGGAGCCGCCATTAAAGTTTTTGCAAATGAAGCTAATATAGATTTATCACAATACAAGACGGAGGGAGCATTACTTTCGGCTCTTGATACAGCCACGCAAGATCAGAAAAATATTTATAATGGTTTAGTTCAACAGTATTTTAGAGGAGCAATGCCAAATCCTGCAAGTAGTGGAACAACAACATCTTTATCACCGACACCTTCTCCTTTTCCACAACAAGAGCAATCACAAATAGGAGTCCCCGTAAATTATAATATTCCAGGTGGCCCTGGTGGAGGACTGCCTCAACTCCAATAAAAGAAGACAAACTTAAATAATTTAAACACTCCGTAGGCTATTAGTGTCAGAATAATAAAAGCGGTAGCCATGACAGGGGCGACAAATAAAGTCCCCAACAATAGACCACACCAACAGACTAAAATAAACTGTAACATACCTTAATTGTAGTCCTAAATGTCAAGTTTAGCGACTTCGTGATATAATATATCTCAAGGAACACATCTATTTTGTGTTCCTTTTTTATGCAACCATCATCAATCGTAGGTCAAGTAAACAGAAGCATGAATGCGGGCGTACCCGCTTTAGATCAAATGTCTAGTTCTAATCCAGGGTTTAATCCAGGAATGATGCCCCCTGCCTCTTCTCCAATGCCTAATATGTCTCCCGCCATAGGTGAGACCGCTTTGCACCGCCATTTTAAGAGAGCAGGCCAGCCAGTACCTCAACAATTACAAGGTCAACCAGCCCCTCAAGTCCCTCCTGAAGTTGCCCAACAAGCGACAGCATCATCAGCCCCCCAGCCAGCCATGCCGGTATCGGAAACAGAACTTATTTTGAAAGCCCTAAGTCATCACCTAGACCATAAAGGGAAGATGGAAGAGAAATTATTAAATGCGATGATACCGGAACCTAATGGAATACAAGGATGACAAAACCAATAGACTTAAAAGATCATGATTTGCTAATAAGGGTTGATTCCAGGCAATCCGATATGGCTAGTTCACTTGACGAGATTAAAACCAGTATTAAAGGTTTGCCGGGTATTTTTGCCTCAAGAGAAGAATTAAAAGATGTCGCCAAAGAAACCGAGATTAGAATTCAGGTACTAGAAGAGGCAATCCAAGGCCCGAAGAAATATATAGCTCCAATCTTCGCCGCAATAGCCTCCTCAACAGTAACTTTTTTGGTAATTAGTTACTTTGAAATGCGAAAGGGTTTATAATAAATCATGGGGAAACGCAAATACACTACACTTCCTTATACAGAATACACAGTAGCTTACGGCCACTTTGATACTTCACGGGTTTATCCGATAGATAAAATAGTTTTACATTCCTCAGCCTCAACCAAACAAGGTTTAATAGATACTTTTGATGGTGGTACACGTTTGGTTTCAGCTCATTATGGAATTGATAATGACGGTAGGATTATGGCTTTCTTAGAGGAATACAATGTAGCCTATCAAGCGGGGAATTATAGAGTTAATCAATCAAGTATCGGAATAGAACACGTAGACGAGGGAGCCACAGTTAAAAAACATACTAATGAACAATACGACACCTCAATTAAATTAGTAGCAGATATTTGTAAATATTACGGAATACCTTGTGATATTGAACACGTTGTACCGCATTCAGCAATAGTCCCGACAGCATGTCCAAACGGACTAGATATTAGTAGAATAATTGACGGAGCTAGAATATTATTAACACCTCCCGTGGTTACTCCTCCAGTTGTTACCCCTCCCGTAGAAGTTCCTCCAGTCGTTGTAACACCCCCTGTGACCGTACCAGAGCCACCCACAAGCCCCTCTACCCCTCCAGTACCAGTAGATGTACCTCCAGTCACAACATATCCACC
>QGNH01000134.1_pt1 | contig 41767 bp, 55 predicted proteins | sample 1735481 | NCBI WGS metagenome assembly QGNH01 (sample SAMN09239004, study PRJNA386568) | Viral metagenome, whole genome shotgun sequencing project. | reverse complement strand
GAGCCTGTCTGTGCCGGAAGGGATTGAATATCTGGACTGCTCCAACAATCAGCCCAATTTTAAAAAGGAGGCTAGAAAATAACCGTTACCCTTTTCAGGCCGATAGAGGGCGAAAGCCACGGATAGAAAGGGCGAAGCTTAGTGGGTTACAGAAGAGATGATAAAGAATCTAAAGAAAGGAGGGAGTAATGTCTTATTCAGTGAATACCAAGTGTTTCGGTTGCGTTAAGAAAAATAAGTGCGTTGATGAAGCGGTTATAAAGCATGCCGTCTACGCGTTACACGAAATCGGGCAAGACAAGGGTCATCTTGGTGCGGGCAGCGTTGATTTAAGCTGCGGTAACCTTGAAGAACCGAAAGTAAAAGATCAAGAATAAACAAGGAGGACGTTAATTGAAGGTAGGCGGGGGAATGAGCGCCCCCGCCAAAATTAACGCAAAGATTATGACCGAACTCACGAACTACCAAAAACCAGGCAAGCCCGACGTGATAGCAGATTTTATTATGAAGTGGGGGATATGGATTGGAGGCTCTCTTTTCGCAACGGTACTCATAATAGGAGCGTGGCTATGGGAATTATAGGATTTGAGCAACACATAAACCGTCAGATCGCCGACAAGTTCTTCGTTTACAACTTCGACCTTAAGCAGCGTAAAGGTGATCACTACCTTGAATATTTTGGAATGTTAGCCGTAGGTTGTTTATGGCTGTACGCAGCAATCCAGATGATCAGATTTGCAATGAGGTAATTATAATGAACGCTGAAACACATCAACTAACATTTGATGATTATCTAAAACGATCAAGGTTTAGCGGTGTGATTGACCCACTGATAGACTGCGATCCGCTGACAAGCCAGATAGGGGCCGTGTTTCACTTAATGAAGGATACGAACTGGCGGACGCTTTCGGAAATAGAAGCGATATTGAAAGAGCAATACCCGACAAAGCACTTCCCTCAAGCCAGTCTTTCCGCTCAGTTACGCAATTTGGAAAAGAGCGATTACGGATGGCAGACAAAAAATAAGAGGCGCCGCGAAGGATTCAGAGTTTGGGAATATCAAATAATACCGAGAAAAACTTCCGGCCAAGGGGAAAATAAACCGCTGAATGAGTCCATAGGCGCATTAAATCCCCTGACGCCGGGAAATTAAAAAGGAGAAAAAATGAAAAAATTCAGGAAGAAACCAGTTGTTATTGAAGCGCTGCGATATACCGGGGAAAATGCGACAGATGTTTTACATTGGATGTTTCCAGATATCGAGCCAGACGCAGAAGCGAATAACCTTACAATAAAAACACTTGAGGGAGATTTGCACGCATCTCCCGGCGATTACATTATCAAGGGTGTTTAAGGTGAATTTTACCCCTGTAAACCGGATATTTTTGAGCAGACATACGAACCGGTGGATGAATAATTATGCCAGACACATTTAACGAAATAACTTCACACGGATATCCGGCTGTTCAAATTTACACCGGAACTTTTAAGGGAGAGCCGCAATATTTAATCATGGGCTTGAAAAAGGCTCAGGCAGTTTTGGAAAACATAGATCGATTAAGAAAATGGGTAGATGATCAGGAAAATCATAGAAATCATACATAAACTTTAAATCAGGAGGCCGGAAATGACAGCAGCAGAAGAAAAGGTGGAAGATATTACCACCGCATTGGAAAAGTTTAAAACAGCAGGCGCGAATTTACTCATGCCATCAACGCATATTGCAGGGCTTAGTGAGTATATGCAGCCGATTTTGGAGACTGTGCTTATTTCATCCGATCCTAACAGCGGCGACGTGTACGAGCACGACAAGGAAAAGGAAGGTCCAAGCAAGAAATGGAGACCGACAAAGCAGGCACTCATGCGCTTGTCAGTTTGCGCGGGCGTGATCTGGTCTCCATCGGAAACAAAGCGTGTTGATAATGGCGCCGACAGAAATTATATCGCTTACAAAGCCGTTGGCGGAATTAAGAAAGCAGACGGGCAGCCGGTCTTTTTCTCAGCTGAGTACGATATGGATTTTGAAGTTTTAGCCGAAGAAATACGGGCTAATTATGAGGGCAAAGTGAAATTCCTGAAAAAAGACAATGGCCAGAGGGCAGCGACAGAACAGGAGAAAAAAGAATACGTTGAGTTCTGCGTCAGTCGTGATCTTTTACAGAAACGGAAAAACAAATTGAAGTTGTGCGAAGCAGGTGCAATGAATCGCGTACTCCGTATGCTTTTGGGTCTCAAACAAACCTATACCACAAAAGAGTTATCTCAACCCTTCGTCATGGCGCGGATCGTCTTTAAACCTGATTTCACAGATAAGGCCGTAAGGGATAAATTTCTTGACGCTTCCATAAAATCAATGACCGGGATTTATGGTCAGGGTGCCGTTGATCAGGAAATTCGCAAGAATGAACCGATTGACATCACGCCGATTGAAGAGGAAGAGAAACCTCCTGACACAACATTGCAGCCCACGGCAGAAGAATCATCCATTATTGATTTCCAGAACTCCGACGAGCTTAACCAGTGCAAAGCCCTGACTAACGCGGCAAATGCTAAAGGTTACGATATGGCGGGATATCTTAAACGTGCCGGTGTTAAAGCGCTTACTGATTTCAGCAAAGAAAAAAGAGCGGACTTTTTCAAGCATCTTTTATCGTTGCCGGACAAAGACCAGAAAACAAATACAGACGTACCTTATTAAATCATTGGAGGCCGGAAAATGAAGATACTTGCAAGTGCCGATTGGCATGTAAGAGACAAGGATATTGAAGAAATAGAAAAATGCCTAGGCGTGTTAGTGGCCACGGCTTTGGTGGAAAAAGTAAGCGTGGCCATTATTGCCGGTGATATTTTCGACAGCAGGGATATTAAATTAGACAGCTTGAGCGCGAAACTGGTTATTAAGACAATTTCAGCATTGGCCGATATTTGTCCCGTAGCTATAATAACAGGAACACCAAGTCATGAAGGTACGGCAACGGACATCCTTCAAGTTATCAGGGGTGATTGTGATATCCACGTCGCAACAAAACCCGAACAAGTATATTTACAGAAGCATGAATTTTTTAGCCGATCTGGGCTTGGCGCAAAATGGGACGCGGTTATCACCCTTATACCCACCCCAACAAAACAGTTCTTCCAGACGGAAAGCGGGATTGCGGAATCGAATGAAGAAATTGCTCAAGCAATGAACGGCTTATTTGCCGGCTTCGGCGCTCAGGCTCACGATTATCCCAACATTCCCCACATCCTCATAGGGCACTGGAACGTATCTGGCTCAATCCTCCCGACCGGCCAGGTTATGACCGGCAAGGATATCGACATCGGATATGATTCAATGATGTTGGCCTGTTCCGATCTGATTTGCCTAGGGCATATCCATAAGGCCCAGCAGATAGGCGAACGCGCGTTCTATCCCGGCTCTCTTTATCCGTTGACGTGGGGCGAATTAGAAGCAAAGGGCTTTTATATTCACACGCTGGACGGCCACAAGTTGATTGAATCCCGGTTTATCGAAACGCCGACAAGAAAATTATGCCGCGTTTCCGCTGATTACACAAAAGCACCATTACCAGAGAAATGCGAAGACTTCGCTTATCAGCTTACCTCTGAAATTATAAGCAGCGAATGCGAGGGCGCGTCTGTCCGATGCGACTTTACTGTATGGCAGGACGAGGCTGCATTAATCCCCAAGGAAGAAATAAAGCAACTTTATCTCGATGCTGGCGCCATCGATGCCGACATTCGCATAATAAGAATTCCCCGCGAAACCGTCCGAAGCGAAGCCGTTTTAAAAGTTAATTCTCTCCGCGATAAGATTAAGGCAATGGCCGATCTACGCGGGGAAACGGTTTCCGAATCCATTCTTCAAAAAGCCGACCTTCTGGAATTTAGGGAAATTGTTCAGGAGGTGGCAGCATGAAAATATTAACCCTACGCCTTAAAGGATTTATTGGTATTAAGATGGGTCCAAATCGGGATATGTCCGGCCCCGATGAAATCACCATCGATTTCTCAAAAACATCCGGACTGACCGCCCTTGATGGAATCAATGGCACCGGCAAGTCAACCGTACTGGAAAACCTGCACCCTTACCCCACGCTGGCCTCGCGCTCCGGAGCGTTATTTAATCATGTTTATATCCGCAATGCCGAAAAGGAGTTTTCTTTCGCCTATCAGGGCGATCATTACCGGACGCTGTTAAAGATTGATTGTCAATCCGAAAAAACAGAGGGCTATATTTATAAGAATGGGGCCACAAAATCAGAGACAACCGGCAAGATCAAGGAATACAGCAAATACATAGCTAACCTTCTTGGCTCTGAGCTCATGTTTTTTAACAGCGTGTTTTGCGCTCAAAATTCCACGAAGTTATCAGACATGAAAACCGCCGAATTTAAGACTTTGCTCGGCGAATTTATAGGCAGCCAGAAATATGTTGGATGGGAAGATGATTGCAAAGATAAGATTACGGCAGTAACCGGCCAACTCGAACAGATTGAGAAAAGGCTTCTTGTTGTTAACAACAAACTGGCCGGATTTGGAGATATCAAAGCTAAACTAGCAACGGCCCATGATGACCTGGTCGCGCAGGAAAAAACGATAAAGCAGCTGCGGACTCAAAAGGCAAAATATCAGGATAAACTTGAAAGCCTGAAAGAGAAGAAATCCAATCAGGAAGTTCTAATCGCTCAAAAGGCGAACATCGAAGCCCGTATTAAAGAGCTTGAAACTCAATTAGGTAAAGAGCAATACGATGCCGATACCGACCTTAATTCTCTAAGGGTAGCCTATAAAGACCTTCAAGGCCAAATCAAAAAAGATGAAGAACTACTGCAACTGGCCGATGATATTAATGTGGCAGCGGATAAGGAAAAGGAAATTCAGGAAGAACTTGAAATCCTCACAGCCAAATTTGATAAACTTACGATGGAAGGACCTGAGAAAAATCAGGCTGTCCATGATCTTGAAATAAAAATAACAACTATTTACCAACAACAAAAAAGTCTTTTGACGGATCCTGAAAATTTACGTCTCGGAAAACTGGTTGATGAAGCAGAAAGAGCAGTTGCTGACAGGGAACGTCAAATAAAAGACCTTTCTAATGATTCCCAACTTGCAGCCATTGAAGAACAAATAAAAAGCATCGAGAAAGCTGCAAAGGTTGGTGAAGGTATTAAGGCAGACTGTAAAGAAACTACCTGCGGAGCTATTGCGGCAGTTCTGGAAGCAAAAGAACAATTACCTCTTTCCATTGAAAAGCGTGAAGCGCGGAAACAAATTATAAACGAAACGGTAATAAATCTAAAGAGCGCAATCGCTGATATTAAGGAATTAACAGAAACTGTTTTGAATGAAAAGATGGCATTGATGGAATCAATTAAGCAATTTAACGAGAATATAAAAAGCGATATTAAGAGTGCCACCGAAGAGTTAGAAAACGCGAAAAAGTTTGTTTCCGAAACCAATGAAGCCATAAATAAATACCGGCAAGAACTCGCCACGCTTCGTTTTGAACTCGGAAAAAACAAGGACCTTGCCGCCAAAAAGACCGCTCTGGAAGTGGCAAAGACTCAATACGATAATGTCACGCGCCAGATGGAAGAAAACGTGGCCAGAGGCAAAGAGCTAAAGGTTAAATGGGAAAACCGCAAGATCGATCTGGACGGTAGCATTAAAGATGCGTCTGCTTCACTTAACGAGATTAACGGGAGAATTGACAATGATATTGAGGCTCAAATATCGCTGATAGCAATCGGGCAATACAATATTGATCGTGACCTGCCGGAAATGGAATTAAACCTTAATACTATCCGCGCATCAATTATGCGCTTTGAATCCGATCTGGAAGTAAAAGGCGAAGTTGAGAGCGAGATTGAAACTGCGCGCATGGAAAAGGAAAAGCTTCAGCAAGACATTTCAGACTGGACATATCTTAAAATCGCCTGCGGAAAGAACGGTCTGCAGGCCATGGAAATAGCAGGAGCCGCGCCGATAATAACCTCTTTCGCTAATCAGCTTTTAACTCGGACATTCAACTGCATTTCTACGGTTAGACTTCGCACACTGGATGATGAAGGGAAGGAATGTTTGGGCATTCTGATCATGGGAGATGACGGCAAAGAAACTTTGTTGGATAACCTTTCAGGAGGGCAGAAAGTTCCCTGCCTCATGGCGCTCAGGCTCGCAATGACCTTGTTGAACAAAGAGAAATCCGGAAGGAACTTTGAAACGTTCTTCAGTGACGAAATGGACGGAGCACTTGACCCTGAAAACGCTCTGAACTTCGTCAATATGTATCGGTCGTTTATGGAGATAGGAGCCTTTCAGGACGGTTATTTCATCAGTCACAAACCGCCTTGCAGGGCTTTGGCCGATAACAATTTAATGTTTGAGGCCGGGAAAAATCCGGCGTGGAGTTAGAAATATGTTTGACGATATTGATTTGACAGATGAGACTCTTGATTTCGATATTGAGGCAATTATCAAAGAAACACAAAAAGCGACTCTCGTATTAATCGAAGGCGAGGAAATTTGGGTGCCAAAAAGCATATCCGTCATTGATGAAAAAGCTATGACTATATCGGTCCCGGAATGGTTTGCGAAGAGAGAGTCGTTACTATGAATTATGGACGTGCGGCGTGGTGCGAACACGCTACCGAAATGGGGGCTGACCTGACCGGTCTGGCAAGTCAACGAGGTTTCGAGGAATGCGCTTGATGAAAAAGTACCCAATCCAAGAGAAACAAAGCCGGTTCAAATCCGGCCACGTCCACCAGAATAACACATATTGAAGGGTATGTTTATTTTTCCTTTCACAATTTAGACCGAAAAAATAAACATGAAGGAGATTAACGAATGATCAAAAACTATACATCCACCGTACCAGTAAACCGTAGTGTTCAGCACATTGAAGATTGCCTTATACGGCACGGCGCTAAGAATATCATGAAACTGTATGATGATGAAAAGAAACTGGAATCGCTTTGTTTTATCATCGCCGTAGATGGGAAAGATATTCCCTTCAAACTTCCGGCCTCGGCAGATCGCGTGGAAAAAGTTCTCAAAGCAGCCGTAAAAAAGCCAACGGCGGCAACCTACGATAGGATAAAGGAACAGGCGGAGCGGACAGCGTGGAAACTCCAAAGCGATTGGGTGGATATCCAAATGTCACTTATCGAGCTTGATCAAGTTGAGATTATGCAGGTGTTTCTCGCCTACGTCTATTTCCCGGCGCAAAAGCAGACGTATTTTGAGAAAATCAAAGGCAGCGGATATCCAATGCTGACGGAGAAAACATAACTTTACATCTTTCAGAACATGGGCATTAGCCAATGGATACAAACCTGGATTAACCATTGATCGAATAGAAAATGACGGCAATTATTGTCCTGAAAATTGCCAATGGATTACTTTATCTGAAAACGTAAAAAAAGTTAGGAGAAAAGAACGTGCTGCGAAAACCTCAATCTGAAATGATCTCTATCATTGACGGCATTGTCGCCGGTTCCGGAATACGGGATATTATAATTAAGGCTACTCCCGGAGCCGGAAAATCTTCACTTCCTATCATTGCCGGCAAACTTATTACCGCAGACTTGGCAGATGCCCTTTGCTGGGTATGCCCTAGAATGTCTTTGCAGGATCAGGCGGAGAGAAATTTCATTGATCCATTCTTTAGGGATTTGTTTAAACATTGGCTTACTATCAGAGCTTCTACGAACGAAAACAATCCTTGCCGAGGAATGAATGGATTCGTCACAACTTATCAGGCAATAGGAGTTGATAAAGAGCAGACTGTTTTGAGAGATTTCATGAGAAAGCGTTATATTCTTATTCTTGACGAATACCATCATGCAGAGGCCGAAGACGGGTCATGGACAAAGGCGCTTATTCCATTATACGAGCAAGCCGCTTTCCGTGTCCTGATGTCCGGTACTTTATCAAGAGGGGACGGTAAAAAACTGGCCTTTACACCCTATATGGAAACTTTGGGCGGCTCCGTTCCCATTCTTGAAGGTAATCACGAAACCGCAGTTATAGAATATACAAGGGCCGATGCTCTGGACGAAAAAGCTATTCTTCCGATTAATTTTATATTCGCCGAAGGATCAGCTAAATGGCAGAAAAAAAGCGGGAAGGTTGTGGAGTCTGATCTTTCATCAGCATACGGAGAAAACGGGCGTCATGCCCTCTATACGGCCCTTCATACCGAATATGCCACAGAACTATTGACCTATGCGGTAAACCACTGGACAAACCACAGAAACACGATAAACCGCCATGCAAAATTACTTGTTGTTGCCGCCAGCATCAAATATGCGAAGCAATATTCTGATTATCTGAAAAACATGGGAGTAAATGCCCGGATAGCTACCAGCGAAGACGGACCAGATGCTATAAAAGCGATCAAAGCCTATAAATCAAATAAGGTCGATATTCTTGTAAGCGTCAATATCTGTTATGAAGGTCTGGACGTTCCCGCCATTTCGCACATAGCTTGCCTTACTAATATCAGATCTTATGAGTGGATTCTTCAAATGGCCGCGAGAGGGGTTCGCATTGACCCTAACGGCGGACCATACGAGACTCAGTGCGCCTACGTTTTTGCCCCGAGCGATCAAATGTTTGTCGATATAAAGTCGCAGATTGAAGCGGAGCAGATACCTTTTATTGAAGCAAAACGCAACGCTTCGCGCCCTTCCAGTGGCGCAACAACAGAGGACGGCGGGGGATTCTTCCTAACTCCGGCCCCTGGCGGGATCACTCCGCTGTCCTCTGCCCTCCTTGGAAAAAGAGAAATGTTCCTGGGAAAATCGCCAGAGCCGGAAAAGACAGCTTCGGAGCAAGAAGCGGAGCTCAGGCAAAACATAGATGATCATATAAAGGCGTACTGCCGGCAGAACAGATTTAAGCCGCAGGTGCTTAATTTTGAAGTTTTAGAGGCCATGCGAAAGAAACGCCAGGACATGACAATAAAAGAGCTTGAAGCCTGCCTTTCTTTCGTCAAGGGGAGATATCCATTAACTTTTATCCGGGGAACTGGCCGCAGAGTAGCAACAAAAGCGGTGCCGTTTCCCTGCACGTGGAGGTGAAAGTGCAGCGTTGCCGACCAACTATAAACAATATCTCATTTTATGATCACGATCATAATTGGCGGACGCGGACATTTTTACCGATATTCGATAGCATACTGATTTGGGCGGAAGATGCAAAATGTGATGGCTGCAAGCTGGATACGAGTTGTCACCCTCTCGTGCAGGATGAAGAAGATAAACACTGTTATCATAAGCTGTGCACAGTGACAGCGATAAAAGCAAAGTTAATCAGCGCGAAAGAAATTGAGGGTCGTTAAACATGCAGCACTATCCAAAAAACACGCTTAGAACTTTAGTGTTTTGCAATGTCTGTAATAAAAAGACGATGCACCGTGTTGACAAGGGGCGTGTCGGCAGTTGCGAAAATATACATGCGTCCGGACTAAGTAAGAAGCAGGAAAAAAGAGCGAAGGAAGATAAAACCGGAAATTTATTTTAAAGGTGAAACCATGAAAGCAATCTCAGTTAAACAGCCTTGGGCGTGGGCATTGTTCCACGGAAAGCCGGTTGGAAAAGGGGTAATTTAAATGACACATTACTATTGCGCAAAATGTGAACGCGACTTATGCCCCGAAGGTGTAATTTACAACGATAACGATCAAATTATTTGCAGGCGTTGTAAATCTATTATCGAAATCGGAGAAAATTTTCAGAAAGGCACCCCGGGTGAAGAATGCGCCAGAGAGGATGATAAATAAAAAAAGCCCCTCCGAAATGAAGGGGCTTTTTATTTATAACATTTTTATTATATTTAAGGTCCTTTTGCGGCTGCTGCCGAAACGTCAGAAACCGCTTTGGTTGCAACTGCGGCCGCATTTGTTACGCCGGTTGTGATTCCGATGATAGTCTTTTTATTGTTTTTCTCAACAAAATAAAGGCCAACGGCACTCCCGAAGCCGAGCAAAAAACAAATAAATCCTACAATTAGCACCAGTTCCATGAAGATAATCCTCCTTTCTTGTTAAAATGTTTACTTTTTCTCAATAGGTACGCTATTGAATATCATGTCCGTTTTCGCGTCAGAACTTCTATTTGTCCCATAAAAGAACTGCAGAACCAGCATGAAGCCAGCGGCAAGAGTTCCAAGTAATGTGTAAAGAACATTTGTAGCTCCTGCGGGAATTGTCACAAATAAAAGCAATGCGACCACCGCAAAAAAACCTATTACAATCACCCACGACAGGATATAGAGGTTGTAATCCTCTCCCACCTTACTTTCATGCGCCGTGTGCATATCCCTTGCACCCTGAACGTCTTTCAACTGAGAATTTATGATTTGAATTTCCTGATCCTTTTGCTTTAGCTGAAAATCATTTTCGGCCTGAATCATCTTAAGTTTCATATCAGGATCGGTCGTGCTCTGAATGGCAGCAAGAACATCATTTTGTGTGGCCGTGTCGGGAAGCCCCAAAGACTTAGCCAATGAGCCTATTGCGGCAACTGCGGCCGCTGCCGGAGCGCCAACGCCTGTAGCCGCCAAAACTGTGGCGATACCTGGCGCAAAATTACCGACTGCCGTTGCTATTTGTTTCGCTACGTCTGCAAAGTTCATCTTTTTCTCTCCTTTCGTTTTCTTCGCGTTCTTCCCTCAGTATTTTTATCGCCGAGGGCTTCCATGCGTTTTTTAAATATTCGTCTGTCGCGTTTTGCTTCTTCGTCAATTTCTTTCGTCATCTTATTTGCCAGTAAAAAGTATTGATATGCTTTACATAGTCCTGCGTCTGCTTCGCATTTTTCCCTGTTACCAAAGGCAATTTCAAGGCCACGACTTCCCATTTGTCTGATACGGCAAGTTTACGAGCCTTTATGATCCACCCGGTACCGGCGTTATAACTCGCATATGTGAAATTTCGCCTATCATCCGCATTTACGATCTTCTTCCAATATTTTATCAGCTGCGCATCATACTTTATGCCGCCCTGAATATTGCTTTCAAAGTCGTAAGGATTGACCCCTAATCCCTTCGCCGTTGCCGCCATAATCTGCATAAGGCCAACTGCCCCGCAGTACGACTTCGCCATCGGATTAAGGCCGCTCTCAGCTAATCCTTGCGCTTTCCAGTGTTTCCAGTCGTCCCAAGGGAAATAAAACTGTCCCCAATGCCGGAATGCAGGGTCGTATTGGACCGGATAAGCCTGACTAAGCGAAGGCCAGGCCAACAACAAAACCAGCCAGCAATATAGCAATAGCTTTCGGATCACTTTTTATGACCTCCCAAGTGTCAAATCCTTTCAAGTAATATTTGTCGAAAAGGATTAATCCCACGACAACTAAAATAGCAAAAATAACTTTTCGGCCAATGGCCAGCAATACATCTTCCATGATATTCTCCTTTTTTAAGCTGATTCGTGCGGCACAATAACGTCACCTGTTCTCCGGACGCTACACTCGCTATTATTACAATCTATTGTGTGGAAATGGCTATACAGCCTTTTCCATTGCTGTGATTGATCAATTTTTATCCAGCCCAAAAGCAAAATAATCAGTCCCAACATTCCGTAGATGATAATTTCATTCATAGTCGTTCCCCTTTAATTTTAATTTACTATTTCCGCGCCTTTTTAGTACCAAACCGTCACAAGTCCGTTTGCGCCTACATATCCGACGCCTGCCCCTAATGATGCTTTGCCGCCGCCGCCACCGCCATATAATCCGCCAGGATTTCCCCCTGAACCGCCTTGACCATATCCATTGCCAGAGTCTCCGCCCGCGTTGTAATTATTAGTTGATCCGGCATTTACAAAGGCTACAACTTGCAATGTGTAACGGGACATGGCCGCTCCACCCGCGATGTTTCCTGTCGAATAAGTGCCACCTACTCCGCCCGATCCTCCATTAGCCGTAACATATGAGCCGAAAGAAGACGCTCCACCGTTGCCGCCTGTTCCCGCGCTTGAAGCTCCCGCCGCACCACCGGTACCTATCGTTACAGCAACCGTTTGAACGCTTGAAGGTATAACCACAGGCATATAAACAGCAGCACCTCCACCGCCGCCACAGCCGCCATAACCACCATTTCCCCCGCCACCACCGCCACCTGCTCCGACTGCCAAGACATGAACGACAATGCTCTGTCCAGATCCATACATTGGATTTGTCCACGTTCCCGATGAAGTAAAAACTTGTTGTCTTAATCTGTTATTATCCGCGTAGGCCGTTGTCGCTATAGCTGTTGTGTTATTTCCCGACGCTTGAGTAATTGCGACGCCCCCGCCGCTTCCACCAGCCCCGATGCGTAAATCCGTAATATTAGAGTTTATAATTGAAGTCTGACTGACTGATAAAGCTATTTGCGCCACTGGCATTTTACTGATAGGAATCGCCGGAAGTGAAGGGCTTCCCGCCTCAGTGCCCGTTATGACAGAAATTGCCGCGGTCACGGCATCAATAACCACAAGATCAAGGCGCGGATTGCTGGTGGGCGCCGTGATAGTGCCAGTGTTTTGAGCGTTTTGGCTGACAATAGACGAGCCTACAAGCAGCGAACCGGCGTCAATCGTAATGGTCATATTCGGCGTGTCTTGCGCGTGAGGCGCAAACATTGCCGCGATCCTTGCCATGACGCTGATAGAAGCATTAATATTATTCTTGTAGGTTGCTGAATCTTGCGACGCATGGTCTGGCTGTACGAATTTTGCTACTGTCATATTTCTCTCCTTAAATTCCTTCGGCTTTCACGTTGGCAACTCCGGCCACGGAAACGCCTGAATTATTATAAATTATTACGACGCAACTATTTGCAGTTACGCCAGCGGACACGTTGGCGGTATATCCCGTTGACCCGACTACTGTAGCAATGACATTCGGCGGCGCATTAAAAGCCGGTGAAAATGTAATGGTCGTTCCGCCAACGTCAATAGAAACATTATTAAAATTCTGAGTTGTTTTATTCGCGTCCAGAGTCGGGATAAATTGAGTGATAACTGCCGTTGGGTCGGCCAAAACAAATTCAAATTGGAAATTGCTGTCGTAGAGATAGCCGATTGTCCACGGCACAAATCCCGGATAGCTGCCGCCAAAAATATGATAGTTTAATTCTATTGATGGGGAGGCGCCGCTTGAAGCTGCCAAAGCATAAGCTCTGACCATTCTATCGCGCCCCAGGGCAATTTCAGAGGCTTGGAAACTTCCAGAGGCGTAGGGATTCGGTACAAGTTCGTCAAATGTATTCCAGTCATCAGCTGCCGCCACGCCCTGAGATTTAAGCGTTATTTTCCCGTCCCATGTAATGACGATATTCGATCCGGTGCCTGGCCATCCCAAGGTTGAAAGATCAACGCCACCGGCAACAATAGCAGACGTAGAAACTACATTGAGGGAAGTAGAGGACGGAGTGACAGAGTAATTTCCTGAGTAATCTATGGCGGCGATATAAAACGTCCAGTTTCCAATGGGGACATTGGCCGTGACCAAATGAGATCCAGCCTCTACTTTCGTTATGATAATTCCGTTATTCCAGTTTAAAGATCCATAAGCCGTATATCGTATTTCATAGCCGTCAACATTTTGGTCTGTGATATTATCCCATGTGAAAGCCACAAAATCGCCGCTTTGAACCGCTTTAAATCCCGATACATTGGCCGGATAGGATAAGCTGTTTGCAATGACATACGAATAAGGCGTAACATCTGCCAAGGATTGTTTGTTGAGTTGATATTTATTGAAAGAGCAGAATTTAATAAAGATCGTCTGGCCGAGTTGAGTTTTCGTGAATGGATACTTAAAAACGGTATCATCTACACGGACAAACGGGCTGTCGATCGCGTGACTGCTTATCGGCGAATTATAAGCGCCGCGCCTCAAATAAGTAAGATCGTATTGATAAGTTCCTGTCAAAGTGGCCGTCTCAAAACTGACCAATTCATTATTGAGCAAGCAAAGCGTGATAAAATTATCAGCGTCAGATTGAATCCCGGAAAGCAACGTGCCTTTACTGGTCGTCAGGTCAACCGATAAGGCATCTGTGGTGTCTGGATCCGTCCTAACGGGAAGAATAGCGGTTAAAACGCCATATCTTGAACCGCCGTAAACAGTCCCGGCAAGCTTATAGGTAGTTCCGTCAGTGCTGATATAGACATCGCATCCGCCCCAATTTTCACCGCCTGAAACCGCAGCCCAAACTTCATATCCTGAGGACGTTAGAATGCCAGGCGCATTAAAAATATAAGGTGTGTTGACACTGCCAGGTTCAATATTCGTATTGGTTATGAGTCCTGCGGGGCTTTCATGGGTATTTTCTATAACGTTCCCCATTCCTTCGGGAAATTCTTCGGCTGTTATTTTCCGGTTAAAACTTTCATCCTCTTCAATTTCGATAATCCTTACAGGGAACTTATTTAAGCCAAGTCCTGAATCTGTCAGTGTGATAATATCCATGCACTCTAAGAGGTCGTAATTATATTTTAGAGTGAATTCATATCTATTTTTAGCATAAAGATTTTTCTGGCCGTTCAACTGAATAACTTTTTGAGCAATTCCCATCTGGCAAATATCCTGATACTGCCTTGTGTCATCCGGCCGGCGCATGTAAAGATCGATATTCCCCTGATCCATCCACCCGGCAATCCCGGTATTATAAGAATTCGCCCTGTCTGTAAATTGAGTACGGTAATCATTATAGCTGTCTGCAGATGACTTTCGCGTAACGGTAATAGGGAGTTGTCCGGTATCGGCGACAAAATCATCATCCATCAAATCATAAAGAGGCGTTAAGTCCGGTGTCCATGTCGCGCCGTTTGCGGTCATTGCCGTATCGCCATAAGTCTTAAATTGAAGCGTTTTCCCGTCATGCGGAATACAGGTTGAGAAAGATTCCTCTAAAATAGAATCGATATAGGAAGAAAGGCTCTGTTGGGCAGTAGCCGCCACGCTTAAAAGAAGGTTCGCAGCCAAACACCAATTTGCATAATCGGTAACATCGAGAGGGAAATTCGCATAGATCCCAAAATGGACGTTGGTGATCATTTGCGTAATTATCGTTGCCGGGTTAGCGTCCTGCATATCAAGTTGGCATTGAATGATGACGTTATTGCCTTGATCGCCGGAATTGAAATAATAAATCCCGGCATTCGTTCCGGTTCCAATGGAATATTGACCCGTGGATGGATTGCTGCCAACTTTCGTTAAAGAAATTCCTGTCGCCTGATAAGTGACCCCGATATCAGCGACATAGATTTCATAGGGGCTCACGGTCACGGTATTATCTTCAGCTATCGTATATACGGCTTTACTCGCTTGCGTTCCGGATAATCTGTTTAATCCCTGAACTTCAAAACTAGTCTGCGGCAAGGTATTTGATGACCCTAAATCAGCGTTTGGGATAGCGCAATAAGCAATCCCTGGATAAGCAAGAGCCTGTGAAAGATGGTTCGTTATTAAATATCCCCACGGTAATTGAGGATAAGCGCCAAGGCTAATAACCATATCCGAAGACGGCGCGGATAAAACAGCTTTGCCATTCCATACCTGCCCTATGCCTACTATCGGCCCTTCGCAAATACCCATCTGATAAGACGAATAATATTCATAAGACGAAACGCCGCCTTTGCCACCACCGCCTTTGCCGCCTCCGCCAGATGAAACAGCCTGAGCCTGAAAATCACCGGCCCAAATAAGATTTCCCGTAATCCTTTGAGTGCCCAATATAACAGGAATGCAAACGCCTTGCGTAGAGGTCTGAATCCTTATTGACCCGTAAGGGGTAGGTGTCTCTGTTGATATACTGTTTCCGCCGAAACTCATTTACTCATCCTTAAAAATATTATGCCTGAATAACTTATAAACTCTTTTCGACAATGGCATCAATTCTGCATTGCCATAACAAACGCATCTGTCCGGCACTGACGCATGGATAATAACGGGCCAGTTAGTCACGATGCCGCCGTGAGAGAAAATACGGCCATGTTTGTAAAGAATAGCATCGCCCGGTTGAGGCTCCGTAACTTCAAAAGCATGCGCCTGAATTGTCTGCATGAACCATTCTTCGCTCCGGTGCATCATAAAATCAGGCGGATAATGAGGCGGTCTTAAATGAGGGATCAGGCCGCAGTTGGCATACGTTTCTATGAGCAAGAAACCGCAGTCCACGCCAACGCCTTTGACATGGGCTTCGTGGTGCCATTTCGTATGAAGCCAACTTTTTACTTCCTCTATTATTTTCTGCTGCAAATCTTTTTTCTCTATATCGATCATGTTGCTGTCTCCGGCGAAGGGATGAAAGGGAATCCCCTGAATCTGATATATCCATTCGCATCAAAATTATTGAATTTGTTTTTGCAGGTTGACCTCTGATGATCACATCCCGGGTAAATTGTGAATGTATCGCCGCTTGCCGGGATATTCGGCAGCGCAATAATTAAACTGATTAATCCATCCGCATTATAATGTTGATTTATGGTCCGGGTTTCGCCGGTATTCGCGCCGCTGGTAAAATAGATAACTCCGCCGTCAAAATAATCATCTGCCTGTGATAGATTTGTATAGAAAGACATAAGGGAGTTTCCGGCATAAGTGGCAACCGCGCCGCTAGACGTGAAAGAAGCCTTGCTCAATCCACAGGGTGAACTATATAATTGCCAGATACAAGTTGACTCGTAAAGATTAATCGGCCAATTCAAACCCAAAAGATAAGAATAACTGCTAACAGTGATTTCCGCGTGATCGCGTTCCATGATAATTTCATTAACAATCAGACCGTCAAATTTCGTTATACTTCCCTTGTACGTCCCGCCGAAATAATCAAAATAAAGGCGTTCAAGTTTTACTTCGGCATAGTCAAAAATCCCATTATGGCAAGCGGCGACAAAGCCAAGACTGCCTATAGTCAATGTTGTCGGGTAGATGTTTAATTTCATTTCAGAAACATCCGTCCCGCATTTTTCTGTTATTGCGCCGCGCCTCATAAGAAAACCGGACGAAATAAAGGTATATCCATTGTAAACAATATCCTGATCGGCTGTCGTATAATATAAGACCGTCCCATCGGCCAAAGTGATCGTATAGACTTCAGCGATTGCAGCCTGATTGTATTGCGCTAAAAAACTTTTTAAGCCCGATGTTGCTGTTTTCATAATTTATCTTGTATAAGTGTGACTTTTTTTAGTTCCCAAAGATTGTACATAAATTGAGAAAAACAATCACTATCGCCCTCTTGATATTCAACAAATCTGACGCGCCGATAATACGAAAAATCAACTGTTACGGCCACGCCCGGAGCCGGCGCATTGACAAACGTCAAAACACCACTCAGATAATTATTAACAGAATAAGAGCTATGATTTTGAACTACGCCTTGCAGATATACTTCGAGAACGGGCAAGGTTGTGCCGCGAGGCTGAATGTCTGTTATAATGTCAATCCAGCCGCCGTATGTCCGGTAAAGTTGGAATACTTTATTGTTTCCGTCACCTGTCCCGACCTGTTGGGCGGTGACAATGCAATCCGATGGGTCAATATAGAGAAATGAATCAAACGCTCCCTGGCGCGACAAATAAAAGCCCATGAGGGTTTTAAGTTCATTATTAGCCGTATCATCCCTCAAGACTTCATAAGACAGTTCATATTCGTAAATCGGATATTGAGACAGGGAAATGCGGGACTCTTTAAGGCTCACGACTCTTTGAGTAACAGTATTAAATATAGGAATCTTTTTTTGATCCCACATAAGCCCGGCAAGTTGAGGAAATACGAGATTGCTCATTAGAACCTCACATGAGAGTTGCGTAACTGTTTTTTCATACTCTTGATTATTGTCGCGCCTTTCCTGTCAAAGAAAGAACCGGCGTCAAGAGCCTGAATATAGGTATTTCCACCGCCTCCGCCTGTCATGCCGCGCACTCTGTTTGCCAAGTCCTTCGGCAATACCATTTCCTGTTGATGTAATTGAGCAACCGGATTAACGCCGGACGGAATATCATAACCGCCTGCCGCCGAAATTCCACTGGCAAAACTCATGACCATTGCGAGCATTTCCGCAGCAGCAGCAGCAGCCAAAGCAGGGCCGACATACGGGATGCTTGCCTGAGAGGAAGCCGCGCCCGCCGCCGCGGTACTGGCATTTATGGTGATTTCGGATATCGCATTTGGTATTTCTATGGCTTTGCTTTCTGCTGAAGCTGCCGCCTTAATTGTCGTAAGCTGATTATTTGTTGCTAGACCTAACGCGACTTTTAAACCGGCCCATACCTTATCCCAAGCGGCTTCCATTGCTCCGTATAGTTGAGTTTTTTGGAATTTCTCAGCTAGGTAGCCAACGAATTCATTGAGCGGGTCCGTGACCATTATTTTTATGAATGTGTTTAAGAGTGCTTTCCAAATAGTATTTAAAGCCTGCTGAAACGTCTTTGTATGCATCAGCATATCAGTTAAAGACTGGTCAAAAGCATTAGACATTGGTTTAAGCACGTTCTGCCATGACTTTTGAATATCAACATCCGTCTTTTGGGTATCTTTTAAAACTGCGGCCAGATATTTTTCATTAATCTTTTTCAGTTCATCGGCAATTTTTTGAGCGGTGCCAGGCTTCTTTTCTTCAATAGCTTTCCATGCCTCAAAATATTCCATTTCCTGAGATTTTAAATCAGCTTCGAGTTGAAGTTCCTGATGTAATCTCTGAGTAGCTGAAATATTGCCAAGGGAATATTGCCTGTCAAGTTCTGCTTTTTTATCCTCTGTTGCCTTTTGAGCAAGCGCCATGTCTGTACTGTATTTTTCATTAGCGGCGGCAAGTTCTTCGGATTGCTCTCTTTTTACGGCATTGTAAATTTCGTTTAAAACCTGTTCGCGGAGCTTCTTTTCCTTGTCGCCATTGCCCTTTATCAATGACAATTTTCTTTCCCAAAATGCCTGTTGTTCAGTTACGGCCATTTCGTTAAAGACACGCTCCCCATTGATAATCTGCATTTGCTTTGACTCAAGTTCAGCTTTCCACTCTTCCAGTTTTCCTTCAGCGCCTTTTGGTATGATGGGTATATCAGGTTCATTTTCGCCGCCCTTTTCGAGGCTGGGCAGCTTCATTTTCTTTTGGGATCCCATCCATATTTGAGCGAGTTTATCAGAGGTCTTTTGAGCGTTGGAAACCATTTGATCGCCCATTGCGTTAAGATCACGGTTAATATCGGCGCTAATTCCCTTCATGGCTGCGCTGGCGCCGGAAAAATCCCTATGTACCAGTTTGTTCACCGCCGAACCTAACCCGCCGAACAAATTAACAGATCCCTTAACAAAACCTATGATGAGCGTGAAGACTTCCTGAACAACAAACTTTAAGCCTTCAAACAGTGAAATAACGGCCTGTATCGGGCCAAGAAGAACTTGAAAACCCACCCCCATTTCTTTACTGCCGGTGACCATATCCTGAAAATATTCAGCAAGGCCGGCTAAAACAGGAATGAGCTCCATGCCGATTTTTCTTTTAAGGCCGTCAGTAGTGGCCGTCAGTAACTTTTCCTGCTGTTCAAATTTTGCAGCCGCCTTAACGTCATCATCGGACATAATAACGCCCAAATCTTTGGCGGTTTTCATCATTTCCTTAACGCCGTCACTTCCCATGTTTAAAATAGGAATAAGGTTTAATCCGGACCGGCCGAAGAGCGCCACGGCCTCCGCGCTTTTATTCGCGCCGTCTGCATGCTCTTTGAAAGCATCCGCAATCCTCATTAAGAGTTCTTCCGTGTTTAAATTGGAAAGGTCTTTCATGGAAATGCCAAGTTTTTGGAAGGCGCCAATAGCCTTTTCGTCCCCTTCTTTGGCGTGAACAATTTCCTGCGAGAATTTACGCATACCGGTTGTTAAGGTTTCAGCACTACCACCGGCAAATGAAGCGGCGAAAGCCCAACCTTGAAGCGATTGAACGCTCATGCCGGTCTTTTGAGAGGCCAGTTCCATATTGTGAGCGTATTCGGCTGTCTTTTCGGCCAGACCATAAATCTTTTCAGCGGCCATGCCGACCATTACAGCCTGGCCGAGCATATTAAAAGCCTTGCCAATGCTGGCGACCTGCTCATTTAATCCGGCAATAGATTCTTTCATTCGGATTACGGACTGCTCAACAGCATTAGCCGCGGCCTGCGAGCCGTCAACCACTCCGGTAATCTGAGCTCCAAATTTTACATCGATAGAATTATCTGCCATACTTCATACGCCTTACTTACGTTCCTTCAGGCATCCCGAAGCCGATACCCATTTCTGATAATTCAGAGGCGAAAATTTCAATACCCTTCGGCATCGGTTGCGTTTTACTTGCCTCTTCGATAGCCTGCTGGACTGTCAGACCTCTAGCAATCCAGCTGTCACCTTTTCCTTTGGTCTTTACGTCTGCCCGTTTTATTCCTAAACCGCTTGCCAAAATCGAAAGCATGACATGCACCGGTGGATTTTCTGACCAATACTCCGTCATCTTTTCAAGGCGGGGAATAGTCATATACTCGTCAATATATTCCCATGACCAGCCGGTTATCGTCATGAGGTGGGCGTAAATTAAACCCCAGTCAGGCCATTCCCCGCCATTTCCATCATCTTTTTTTTTAGACCTGAAAAATTACACACAGCTTCGGTAATATCGAGAATGTTATTCATATCAAGAATCTCTGTGACTTCTTTCAGTGTTATTTGAGGATAATTTCTGGACATGGCCGCGTGTATAATCTTAGCCATGCCAGAATAATCATCCAGTCTTAAATGGGTAATGGTGTCTTTAAGGTCCTGCACCTGCTTTAGCGATAAGGCAGGAATAATATATTCCTTGTCGCCTATTGTTTTTTTTACGCCGTCAAACATAATTTACCTTTCTTAAATGTTTGCGATCGACATCGATCCGATCTGGTTCGCGCTGTTCGCCATTGACGAAAAATCAAACTCAGGGATCATGAAATCATCGAGTTTTGTTGCCATGGTCAGCTTGGTACTCACGTTCTGGAAGAGTTGAAGATTGAAAGTTTTCCCCAAATGAGACACGTTGAAGACAATGGCGAAATAAGGCGCGAGCCCCATAAGCTGATTATTGATGATAAAATTTTCACCGGGCGCGGCGGCGTATGTGTAGGTATAGCTAATCAGAACGGCAACGCCCTCATCGGCAGAATTGAACGTATAAACGCCGTTTGTCACTGAATACTGACCGTAGGCTCCAATGCCGAGAATATTGATCTTGCATCCCGTACCACCACTGGGCGATACAGTCGTTTCAACCTGACTGGCAATACTGCAACCGGTTCCCGCCATGTCTATTTCGGCTCCCGTAACAGCACCATTGGCATCAATAGCAGTGACAAGAAGTTCAGCGTTTGCGCCATTGGCCACAGTCAAAACATCGCCGAGGTGATATCCCGAACCGCCCGCATAAATGGAAAATGCCGCAATACCGCCGGTCGTCACAATCGAAGCAACGCGGGTCAAGGACTGTCCATTGGACGCATAGACAACGCCCAAATCCGTGACAAAGGTTCCTGCCTGTGCAACGGTAATCGTATATGTACTTGATGCCGGAATCGTACCCGCCTCATTGTAAACGCCGCGTATTTCGCCCGTATTCATGGTTTCGCCGAAAGCCATATTGAACACATTGGCATCCAACGCCGCGCATTTCGATTTACAGTCTATTTTGCCTTTACCTCTGGCAACTTCAATAGGGAAAGCGTACTGCCCGTAAAGTTCTTTTTTGTCGAAGGAAATGTCTATAGACACATCCTGAATTGCGCCAAATTTTACCGGCGTGGGGACTGCTACAGATGCCCCCGCCAACGTATATTTCGGTATCGTCCAAAGAGTACCTGAACCAAAAACTGTCTGCATATTAAATTCCTCCTTATCGGTTTGTTAGTTAATTGATGTTGCTATTATTGTTATTGGTACGATTGCTTCACAGGTCATACCTAAATCACCTTCGTAAATTTCTATTTTTCCTTCAATGCGGCAATCATTCACAAGGTCGGGCAACCCCAAGTCTTGAATTTCGTCAGCGCCAGGCGCCAAGGCGTTTGTAATTGCGTCAAGCAATCCATTGAGCGCCACACTTGCATAACCGCCCGAATTGGCAACAGTGGCATATAGCCAGAGTTTCGGGTTCATGGTGTATTTCGCCGGATGCCCTTTTTTCTTTTCTACGGTCTCTTCAAACTCCAACTGAAGAACAGCCGGCATTTGATCAATGGATATATTCGCCATAGGATAAAGTTTGCGCTCCGCAAGCGTAAAATTAGTCGCGCCTTTGACCTTTGCGAAAAGAGCCGCATATATGCTTTCACGATCCATTTTGAGCCGCCTTGCTTACTGCCTTTTCATATTCATTAATGATTGTAGGCCGCATTTCCCTTAACGATGATCTTAAGAATGAGCGTTCAGGAATGGGAATTTTATGGGCTTTTGTTCGTTTCATTATTTGCGCAAACAAACTGTCATTTCTGGCAAACACACATCTTGAACCATTAAAGAAATAAGCTGTGCCGCCCGGATGATTAATTGTGCCGCCGTATTCATGAATACGAGCATAAACAACATTCGTCCCTGTAATCCCTTCAATCTTATCGCCCAAATCGCGAACCTCTCCATGAATGCTTCCCCGTAAATGGTTCGTCCTGTTTTTCAGGACCTCCCCGGATAACTTGCCTTTCACTTTGGCTACCATCATAAACTCAAGCCGCCGCGTGGAATTAAGAATCTGATCACGCAACCGAGGCGCAAAATTCTGCAACTTGGCAATGTACTGACGATCTCCTATAATTACGGCGGTGATCATATCGGCGCTACCCTCTGATATTGCTGTAAAAGTTTTTTCGCATCATCGGTTAAATCCGTCCGCGAATAGGTTGTCGTTTCCGTTCCCATGTGGACGCTTAATAATCCTATGCGCTCGCGCTGTTTGTATTTCAGGGCGATAAGGTCAATCGTTACCTGCTCAATTTCGTAAGGAATAGTTTGATATCCGGCATCGTAATTAATGGCGATATTCTGGATGCCTTTTTCAAAAACACCGTTTTTCAGATAGAGCGTTTTAATGTCGAACAAATAACCGATTGATCCGCTTCCCTGAACGTAAGGACTGATTGACCTGCCATCAATGGTAAGGCTATTTAAAGCCACTACCGGATAATCATAAAACGGCATGACAGCATGTCCGTTTCCGTTCCTGTTTTCCGTACAGGTTTTAATTGTGAAAATCCGGTCAAGGTGCGTCTGGATAAACGAACTTGAGGACGTAACAAGCCTCTGAATCAATGACGGCGGGGCGGTCATCATTTCGGGCAAATAAGCAATAGCATTCTGGACGGTCGTGAGGTCAATTTCATTGGCTTCGTAAACAGTGATCACCCAGGCGGCAAAGGTGCCAGCTAAATTAAAACTGATCACTGTTACGACCAAATCGCCGGTTGTAGGATTATAGCTTTTTACCGTTCCGGCCATCCATGCAAGGGAACTGCCACCAGTCGCCTTAACAGCGGAAATAATTGTCACCGTCTGGCCTACCGCAAAGGCAAGATTAGCCTGAGTAGTAAAAGTGTTATCCCCTGTCGCTATCGCTATTGATGCTACCGATGTTCCTGTAATCATTTCCTGCGTCCTTTTCTCAAATTATCCGCTGAACTCCATTGAATCTTGGCGCGGTCTTTTTGAGAGGCCCTTAAAAACTCGCCTAGGTCTTCGATTTCTTCCCCGCCAACGGTTATTTTTTTGAGAGCCCTTTAAGATAAGACATCGCCTTAACGTAATTGGCCTTCAAAATTTTATCGATGCTATCAACGCCCATTTCTTCCAAAAACTTAGGAAGGTCGGCTTTTTTAGCATCAATTACTTGCGAAAGATTCTTTAACTGGCCTTTGCTTAAGGCATCGGCATTGGCTGTTCCTTCCTCTTTATCGGGAACATGGCCGACCATTACAGCGCCGTGATGCCTGATAAGGATTTCAGCAACATGATCAGGCACGGTGATATGGCCATTTTTATCGGCCTCATAATTATCATCACCATGTCCGGCCGAACTTCCGAGGATTTTAACTTTTTTCATCTGGTATCTCCTTTCGTTAAATCAGGCGGGGAGTTTCACCCCGCCCATTATTCAATGGCCAGCAATTAAGACGGCTGGATGCAGTTAATGACGCAAAATGCAAACGGCGCATAGCACTGTAAAACGCCATCGGCATACAGTCCGTACTCATAGCGTCTCTTAACCATCGGCCAGTCAATGGACCAGTAATCGCGCCGCAATTTCTTCTTGACGATTTCGCCGACATCATTCAGCGGGTAAGGCACTGAATTTGACCATCCCAACATCGTACCGGCGGGCATGTTGGGATGAACGATGATCTTGACGGCCTTATTCACAACAGGATTGAGGATTGAAGTGATTACCACGCCGACATCAATGCCGGTGCCGTGGCCGGTTGCGTCAAGGTTGTAACGTAACAGCGGGGCCGAACCGTTGGCGATACAGATCGCGTTCATGTCGATCAGCTGCTTGCTGGACACGTACAGTTCATCAATGCCAAGCCTGAAATAATCCCACATATAGGAAAAGGCCGTGTCAAGCTGGCTTATTCCCGCCGCGCCGTTTGAAGTCAGTTTCCCGTTGACGTTCTGGACGTAAGCGCCGTTTGCGGTATTCATAATCTGAGTCAGCATACCGTCATAGACCAAAGCCTGAATTGAGTTGTCCGTTGCGGACAAATCGCTAAATTTCTGGTTCGTGTTCACAGCTTCGGCGGTGAAGGTCTGCGTACTGGTTGCCGTCATGGAATGCAGATACATTGCATTTGCGGCGGTTCCGATGTACCAGACATAAGCGACTGCGCCCGCGAGCGGGGTTGCCGTGACAATCAGTTCATGTCCGGCCGTAACGCTCTGGCTCTTGACATTCGAGGGAATACCGGTTCCGCCATTGATGGTGTCGGTCGAGCCGTCAACGTTAGTGCGGGTGTATTTCTGGAGCAGACCTTTGGTAATATCTGTGGCCTGTCCGGTTAATCCCATATTCCAGCCGGCTAACTGCTGATAACCGGCCATGGTGACAGGAACTACGCCGATATAATAAGTGGTGCCTGTCAGAGTACCACCCGTTACCGAACCGCCATCGCTGGAAGTCAGCGTTAAGGGAGTTGCGCTTATGCCGTTGATACCCACGCCGCCCAGGTCGTTAAATTCTTCCTGGATCATCAGGGACCAAAGCAGCTGAAGCTTGGCTTCGCTCAACAGGTCGATGAAAGTTTTGGAAGCGTTTTCTGCTTTGTGAGTGACCCAATTTTCCAGACCATACTCGACAAAGGCCGCATTTGCGCGATAGGTGGAATACCCGACCACGCCGCCTCTGTTGCCTTCCGATACGCCCATGTGGACGTTGTTAGGGTTAATCCCTGATATGACCTGCCAGTTTGCCTGAGTTGAGAATCCGGACACATCGCGGGGGATTTTATTCCGAAGCGGTGTTATTACCGGGAAAAGGTGTTTTGCAACGGGTTCAAGATCATACCCGATTAATCCGGCTGTTGCGCTGCCGGGCTGCGTAAATGCACGTAAAATATCTGCTTCGAGAGCGGCCGGTTTATCATGCGCAGTTCTCATAAGGTCCATCGTTTCTTTGGTTATCGCTTGAAGATTCATCTTATATTTCCTCCTTAAAAGTTTATTAATGGTTGATTTTGGGGCAACAAAAAACGGAGTCGTGTAAGTGTGTAGCCCTACACGGCTCCGTTATTTTGTTCTTTCGTTCCCTTCAGTCTGGCCGGACTTTAGAGAAACCCCAAATTTTAATTTATTTTATACTGTTGCCCTCATTGGTTGTAAATGTTGAGCTTTCATTAAAATCAAAGCTGCCCTCATTTGATCCCCGCCTTTTACCGCCGCTTCATAGTCTGCTTTGTCTTCGGTCCGGATCAAAACGCCAAGTCCGCTACTGTCTTCAATACGGGTAAGCCCTTCCTGAACTTCGCCCTCTTTCCCATCGCGCGGGACCAGTGAATTTAGCGGGCCTTTGCGCTGCACCGGTTCAGCTTTTAGCCGGTTTATTTCTTCAATGGCGGTGGTTCCGAGAGTTGAAAGGTCGGCATAATCCTGCTTAATGCGGGTGATTTCTTCGCCTGCCGCAACGCAAAGGGTCTCAAGGTCGGCCGCTCGCTGAATATCCGCTGTTGCCGCTTTCTCAACAGTTCCGCCGCAATCAACGCCCAGGGAAACCGTATGATCATGGATAGCCTGAATACTCTTCATATCGGCGTCATTGTGGCGCGAACCTTTACGAAATACATCATCAAGGCGTCCCATTGCATAGAGGACCATCGGGGAGTTTTGCGTTAAATCTGAGCCGGTTTCCATAATCTCCGAGGCGATAAAGGATTTTAATTTCTGGACGACAACCTGTAAATCGGCAACCTGACCGGCTTCATTTTGCGGACCTTCTGACGCTTCTTTTGCCAGTAGATAAATAACGCTGGTCAATGCGCTCAGTGCAGTTGAAGCATCATAAGCCTCTTCGCCGATATAACGTTTAATGTCTGCGATATCCGCCTTTGCCGGTGGATCAACAACATTTTCCGCGCCCTCCACTCTCAACACATTAATATTTTTTATGTCCTTGAGAACATCTTCGCCTTCGGCAGGAGGCATGTAAGCAATACGGAATATTTTACCGTCCTCCGCCTTTACTTCAATAATTTTTTCCATATCCTTTTCACCTCCGTAAATTCTGAATTCGTCTATGTCACAACCTTCATTTGATGGCCGGTCAACCAGAGAAAACTCAGTTATTGAACGAAGGAAAATCCGGTCATCTTCTTGCTTATCTTTTTTACCGCCGATTGAGAAACCACGGTAAACCTTTTCTTTCACTTTATTCCATGCGGAATCATCGACTATCTTGACGCCGAGATATACGCCCTTTTCATCAACTGTGATTTCGTCCGCGCGGCCAACTGCCGACATTTCGTGCATTTCCCTGATATTTCGGTATTTCTCATAATCGGGTATGCAACGCTTCACACTGGCAAGATCAATGATAGTGCCGTAGGAATCCTTTAAATCTTCGCGTGTGCCGTAGCCGTAAACCATACGCTGCTCTTCATCAATGCGCGTAATCGGTAAATATATTTTTGGATCCACTGTTTTCTGGTTCATTGGTTGTCTCCTTGCATAATTCTTTTAAAAGTTTCAGTTCCCTTATTACTATGTCGTGCGTTTCTCTGATTAATTTGGCCTGCTTCCCGCCCTCAATCTTTGAGACCTTTGCCAGAATAGCCAGCGCGATTAATTGAATGGCCGTCTGAGAAAGCCACTGTTGCCATTCAAGGATTGTCTGCGGCAACTGATACCAAAGAGGGACCACCGCAATAAGAACAAAAATAATAATGCAGGCGTCCGTTCCGAGGCTGTCAGCAATTAATGTCATGGCCTTGTCAATCACTCTTCCTCTCCTACAACCGGGAAAATATCGCAGGCGCAGTTCGGGTGCGCTGGCGGAGCATCATCGCCGCTTGGAAAATCATCATCCAGAGCAATAACTCCGGCATCCGCATTATCATCACACTCATCATCATTGTCGTGTTCGCTGCCGACAACCCATTCTTTGCCAGTAACGACTCCACTTTCTTTGTATGCCGCAAGATTACCATGCTGATCTGCATAGGCGGTTTCCGTCCGGGCAATCATCCGGGCGCGGTATTCGCTGAAACCGGTTGAATCCATAATGTTCTGTTTGAGCGTTTCCACGCTGTCGCCATTCTTAATGGAATCCGTTATTGTGGAGTTTAGTATATCCCTTGTGCTGTCAGTGATTGCCCATTCAGCGTTGGGATTTTCAACCAGTTCACCGTCAACATATTTCATGCCCACCATTTCAGCGGCACGTGCTTCGGCATAGCCCGCCGCTTGCTGATTTAAAAGGTTCGTCATTGCTTCGGGGACGTCAAAATTAATTTGTGCCAGAGCGACTTTCGTCCCATCGGCATATATTTTTTCAAGAGCTTCCTTTGTCGGATCAATTAACAATGACCAGCCTTTAAAATCAATATCAGCCAGAACCTTGGCAACCTGTTCTTCGGTTGTCATGTCACCGGCCACCATCTTAAGATTATTGGCAACTTGGTCGGCTATATCCGCGCCCGCTATTTCCAGAAAGTCTGTGATTTTAGATTCCAGTTTGTCCCGTTCTTCGACTATCGAATCCCGTTCGCGGTCAATCGGCGGTATTTTTTTGGCTGTTTTTCTCATAACGAGTTTAACTTTTTTATCTTTTTTTTTTGGATCATTCGGCGGCACTTTCCCGCCCTTCTTATCCGGATTATCCGGATTAGTCCCAGGCGCGTTGGTCGGCTCCCCTACCATCGGAGGCAGCGGCTTTTCGGGTGCCGGTCCTTCCATGCCCATGCGCTCGCGCACTTCGTCAGGAGAGATAACGTATTCCTGTAGATAGACCTTATCAATTTCAGACTGGACTTGGGGATCGACTTCCTTTTCATCCTTCCATTTAAACTTTAAATCCTGATATCCGAAATACTTCCAGATAATCCGATTCCAAAAGTTTGTTTCCCAAATCATATAGGGCTGCAATCCTTCTTCTTCGGCCTGCTGCTTGGCCGTGTCTGCGGTTGCTCGGTTCATTTGCTTAATAAAAGCTGTGGGCGGCAGAGAGAAACAGAAACAGATTATACGGGCAAGCCACTCATCGTAATCATCTTTGAGGGCAGCTTGCTTAATGTCATAGGGCTGAACGCCGGACGGCACAAACTTGGCGACACGCCTTTCATTTACATCCCCCTGCATTAAGGAGTTCCACCATGTTTGAAAATCTTTAATCTGGCTCGGATTCCAGTCTTCGGGACAGGTGAAAATAAGGTCTGGCAAATTCCCGTCGGTATAATAACTTAGTTGGTGCATCTGGCGGCGCAATGCAATATTTACTGTAATAATCACCTGCTCTACAGGCGAATAGCCGTAAGCGCGATATGATCTTAAATTGCGCGGCATATAAATCAATTCATCAAAAGAATAATCCACCGCAGGGACGCCCTTAATTTGCACCTGATAGGCCGGATCGGGAGGCATTGGCGTGCGCCCTTCACCGTCCAGTTTCCGGTTGATCATGCCACCGTCCATAATGTCGAGAGAGTAAAGACCGCCGCCTTTGGTCATGCGAGGGTAAACGGTGGGAGCGTCAATAACCAGTAAGTCTTCATGCAGCATCCGGCGCCATGTAGCAAAATCATGCTCTTTGTCCGGATATTGCAAAAAGTCTTCCACTTCCTGACAGCGCTTATCCGCTTTGGCTTTCTTTTCGGGATCTCTTGGAATGATATTAAATTCCAGTTTTGCTAATTGGTCTTTTCGGGTTTCAATGGCCAGCCGCATCAAATCATATCCGTCCGCCATGGCGCGAAGTTGCGCTGCCGACACATTAGAATCCTGACGAGGCTTATAGATAAGATTCCATCCGGTTTGATAGTCAAACTGCCGGCCCTGCATGCCGTCCTGGAACATTGGCGGGATAGGCTGCATGGGAGAAAAGGGAGCAGTATCAACGGAGGCGCTTGGAGTAACGCCCCCGCCGATAATATAACGGACTCCCGTTACAAGACGATCTACAAGGCCGGCTTTGGGAGGGTTCAATGCCCGTAGAATGTCTGCTTTAAATTTCTCAATTTCTTTAGCGTCTGCCATTTAGATAACCTTTTTATTGACCGATACAGATATAATTTACCGTGTCTGCCGCGTTTACTCCGATTGCAAAAGTTATATTATTTAAGCTGTTAACCGTAACAGTAACGGCATGCGCCGCTGTAATATCCGTTGCCGTACATATTTCAGCGTTTGCCGTAAAGGTCGTTCCGGTAATCGTATTTGATGCTGCGTTCGCGCCAGTGCCTACCATCGTCAAAGGGCCAGCGTATATTTTAGCGTTCGCCCATGATGTTGATGTTGAAACCGTTGCTGTAGTAAATACTGTGGGCAAAGGTTTGTAACCGGCTTTTGTGAAATCATTGGCGTAAGTTTCGGGGACGCTGACGGTGCCGCTTGAAATCGTATAACCGTTGCCGTCACGATCCCACGCGTACTGTACGCCGCTGGGCGCAACAAAGGTCTGATTCGCATAAACCATAAAAGCGGTAAACATAACCGCGATAAATACCGCCATTAACAGAACATTGAACTTGCTGAATATTTTTTTCATTTTCAAATCTCCTTTTAAAGTTATTATTGTGTTCAGGGTTTCCCCTCTGGTTTATTGTTATTTTTTAACCACTCCGCCGCTTAGAACATAAGACGGTGTGGAAGCCGTACTCGATGCCGTAAAATTCTCCCCTGTCAAATTACCCGTTGAAATCGTCGCTGAAATATTTGCCGGACTGAAAGTATAGCCTGTCTTTGAGGGCGTTAAAGTATAACTGCCTGCCGATAATCCCGTAAAGCTGTATGTCCCATCACCTGCCGTTGTAGTGGAAGTCTGTCCCGTACAGGCCACTGTCACCCCTGATTGAACCGCACCGCTTACCGTGCCGGAGATGGTGTAGGTGGCTGTGCCACTCCAATTTAAAGTTGCCAGAGTTGTTGAGCTCGTACCGGCTATTTTAATCTGTATAAAAGCCACTGTACCGGCAGTTAATGAAAATGGAGTGGTATAAGTCGTCCATTCTCCGCCTGACGTTCTTGTGAAATTGCTCGCAGAAGTTCGATAATAAATGGTTGGGCTGCCCGTTCCCGTCAATGTGATTGAAATAGTATTGGCATTAGGCAAGATTGAAAGAACAGGGCTTACCGCAGAATCAGACGACCCTAAGGTCAGCGTGCCGCCTTTGATATTTCCGGTTATAGAATCAGTAGTACCACCGACCAAAGAGCCACCAGTAATTACCCACCATGAAAAACTGTCATGCGTAATCGAAGGATAACCGGAATGCCCCCAATCCCTTGAACGGGTAGGTATCGATTTATGAAACATTAAATAAGCTAAAACAATATCACCTGCGGCAGAAATGTGAACCGAATCGCACGTGCTTGGATAATTATTATAATCATCGTAAGAAGTATTATTCATACTCATATCCCGATAGGTTCCGGCCATATAGCCATGAATTGTATAAAATAAATCTTCCAGTAAGGCGTTCCATATGGCAATTTTTTGCTGCACGGTTGGGGATACTTCGGCTACTGTACCGACACCATAGTTACAACCTAATGCACCCGTACCTATTCCACAGATAGGTGTTATTTGAGAAGCTACAAAAATAGCTCCTGAATTTATAGCATCAGTATTTAATGTACTATAATCTGATAACCATGTAGCTGTGTCAGTAGGAGAACAACCTCCTCGCAGTTCGTTTACACCCCAAATAGAATATACTTGTTGTGGCAAGTAAGACGAAAGGTATGTTGAAAAACCTGGAAGCCCGTTTGACGAGCCTATGCACGTTCCGCTAACGGCCTGATTCGTATAGGTGGATAATCCCAAGTCTGTTATTAAGTAAGATGCTGGGCCGTCTGTAGCACCGCAATAACCAGCAAATAAACTGTTCCCAACTATAAGAACTTGTGCTTCGGTAGCATAACATAATGAAGTTGTCACCAACAAAAATAAAATTACACCAAAAAGTCGTTTCATTTATTTGCTCCCATCAATGCCATGCGTGCAAATACTAGCTAATTCAATTGTGCTGAATGAGCGATTAAAAACACCAAAAGCATCGTTATATCCTTGCATAGGGCCGAAACATGCAGTAGAGTTTTTCAATGACAAAACTCCCAGAGCGAGAGTTGATAAATATGATGGGCTTCCGCTCCAAGACACCGCCGTTGCATCTTCATGAACGACACAATCCGATATAGCCGCATAGTATATGTGTAAATGTGTCCCATCCCACACACCTGCAATTAAATATTCAGTCGTTTGACTTAATGCCGTGCCTCCCGTCACGATCTGTTCCGTTCCTCCATTGTCAAATATCCCTAAAGCTGCGTGACTAGTATTATCCAGATAAAGTAACCAGCCTTTAGTGGATAGGTCGGATAACTGCAATAATCTTGCGTAACTGGCTCCCGGCGCAGATGTCATATTAATAAAGCCGAGTGCTGTCATTGCCGAATAAGTCACTTTACCGGGGAACGCAGCCGAAAGGTCTGCACCGGCTCTGTACGCACACCATGCAGTTGATGTATTAGCAGAATAAGTTCCATATTGCACACCCGTTGTTGAACTATATACAGCTGTTCCAGATAATAAGGTAAGGTCATTCCCCAAGATAGATGAATCTTTTAATCCGTTTGCATTTTCAAAAGAATATACAGCTTGTACGTTAGCGTCTGTAACAAAATTAGTTCCTTTTGACCCCGGCCCAGTCGCACCGCCCCCACCGGTATATCCCATCATCCCCGGACTGGCATAGGATAAGCAGGCAAAGTATTCTACAGCGAAAATTATTATCAGGGGAATTAAGAATATGAATAATAGTTTTTTCATAGTCTATCTCCTGACCCGCCAATTAATTGTCATGTTTGCGGCAGGTGTTATGTTCGCCGCTGTATTATTGCAGAGCAACCAGTCAACATTTCCCGAACCGACATAACTCATAACAGCCAACATATTAGGCGGAGTAAATCCGGCAAGAGCGGAGTAATTACCGCCAAAAGACCAGTCAACTATATCACCGGAAACTACCGAAGCATTTGCAGCGGTCAAAGTAACGCAAGCATTTGCCCCGATTGTACCCGTAGGAATATTGGCACTTCCCGAAGCAATACTGACAAGGAAAGCTCCGATGGTGTTTGTGGCTGCTGCGAGGGCTGTTGCTACGCCTGTGCCGAGGCCGGTAATGCCACCGACTGCAACAGCGTTAGCACCTGCAACATTACCTGATACATTTCCACCGGCTACTGAGTTTGCTGCTGCTGCTGTACCTGCATTAACAGCATAGGCAACTGACAAATTAGAACCTGTGCCACCATCAACAATCGTATTCGCTGCTCCTATCTGTGCAAGGTGTCCCGTTGTTGGAGAACCTGAAAAAGCTAATGAGTTGGCAACGTCGTTTACATTCAAGGCAACATCACCCGAACCCAAAAGAGCATGACCGGAAACCGTTTTGATATTCGTACCTGAAATTAAAGTACCCTGAAAACCGGAGCAAGTTCCGCCGGCCAAACAGATCGCGGAGGCCGTTCCATTAACGTCAACTTCGGGAACTCCATTTAAAAACAAAAATCTGTATTGACCTGAAACCGGCGTGTATGATGTATTGTTTCCGAGGCCAAGATAATAACTGCCGTTTGATCCTGACCCTAAGACAGTCACGTTATTAATTTTAATAACCGCACCAGTCGGTAAGAGTAAATCTCCCGAACTGTCGGTAAGCCATTGAGAAGTCGTTAATGTGTTTGCCGTGCCGTTTCCCATTGGGATAGCGTATTGAGTCGCGGCTAAAGAGCCTAGAATTGTACCGCTGCCAGAAGGTGTTTGGAAAGCCCATGCCGAACCATTCCAGTAAAGATAACCGACTGAAAGCGATACAGCAGCCAGAGCGTCTAATGTAGAATTATGAGCCTGAACTGTTGAGCCGATGGAAGCAGATTTAAGAATTGTCGAATCATAGCCCTCAATGGTCACGCCGACATCCGAAGACGTGTAATAGCCCAATAAGGTTTCCATTGCCGCGTAGTTTGCCGCTTCAATAAGCGAAAGCCCGTTCGCGCTTGCTGTGATAGCGCATAAATTCCCGGTGCATCCAGTGCCGCCGCCAACAAGAACCACTCCCGTACCGGTGCCGGTATAGATTAAATTCGCATTGCTGTCTTTGCAAAGCGGCCCTATGACCGGATAATATTGAGCCTGGTTGCAGTTGGTGTCGGTGACTATTCCGGTGCCGGTGCCTGAACTTCCCATGTCAAAAGAGCAGGTATAAGTTTGAGCGATTGAAAAAAGAGGGAAGGATAAAAAAAATAATGTCAGAAAAAGAATAAGTGATTTCTTCATGTCAACCTCACTCGAAAATGATTATGTATGATAGAACCGCTGAACCGCTTGCCGTCACTGCATACCAACTGCCAGTTTTCCCGCATTTCGATAAATGCTCTCCCGGTGCCAGTGGCGTCCCTGTCGTTGTCGAAACTCCCGGATCATTGGCGATATAGATGGTTACTGAACTTGATGTGTTTTTAAACAGGCGGCATGCCGTAGTATTGGCCGGCTCAGAATAAATAACGGCGGCGGTGCTGGTAACCGTGACCTGATTATTAACTGCGAAACAGAGGCTTGATATAAGCAGTATTATCGCCATCGTTAAAAAGATTATTTTCTTCATGGTTAAATCTCCTTAATTGCGCTGCTGTTAGGTTGTAAATATTAATTTATCTTGCGGCTTAAGTATAAAGTGAGAATTTACGGGAATGCAAATGAGATTTGTTACTTTGAAGAAAACTCACGTGAGGATTGTTATTTTTTGGGGTTTTTGAGGTTCGCTTGCTCCTGAATCCAGTCCAGCCAGCCGGTAGAACCCTCATTGAACTCCGCAAAAGCATCAGACCCGGAGTCCACCTGATCATCATTTGCGCCGTTTGGGAAGAATTGATATTCAGATTTAAGGGCCTCATTCCACGGAGCTTTCAGCATAACAACATTTCCAACATTCATTTGCGCGGCGAATGGTTGAGCCCTGACAATCTTATCACCGGAAATCGGCATTGAGTGAACCGGATAGCCCGAAAGAAGTTTTGTCAGTGATTTAATTTGAGACTTTCCGGCCTGCCCGGGATCTTGCGGCAGTCGAATCTTACAATCCTTACCATCTCCCATTGCTGTATTTTTAAGAGTGCTCTCGACATCCTCGGGGCTCCATTGACCACGTGCAACATCGGCAATGATAAAACGTCCATCAGGCATCTTCCCAAGTTTAAATCCTGCCGTATAATCGCCATCGTCTTTACTCGCTGCCAAATCCCAAGCCCTGACAAATTTAGTCCCGGCCGGCACAGCTTCAAAGATTTCCATTTTGTGAGGATTGAAAATATTGCCTTCGGGAGCGCAGGGGCTTTGCTGATACTGTCCCGCAAAAGTATAGGGGCTTGCCTGTTTCATCAGCTGCAGCATATCGACCGTATGTTTCTCGGGCCACAAAGCCGATCCATCAGGCAAAAGCGTTTCAAGACAAACATGATCCCATTTTTCCCCATTACCACCGGCAAGAAGCCATCCAGCAAGGTCTTTCTCGTGTAACCGCTGCATGATTAAGATAATAGGAGTATGAGGGGAATTCTTGCGGCTTTCAAGCGTATTTTGGAACCAGTCTATCACGCCTTCACGGACAACATCAGACCGGGCTTCATCGGCTTTATGCGGATCATCAATAATTATGGCTCCGCCGAATCCTTCACGGAGTTTCCCCGCGCCATATCCTGTTATTGTACCGCCGATACCCGTAGCATAACATACGCCGCCCTGGGTAGTCCGCCATTCGTCTTTAGCCTGGCTATCTGTACGAAGCGGCACGTTAGGGAATATATTTTTGTAGGCGTCATGGGAAACAAGTTCCCGCGCCTGCCATGAGTTATTAGCTGCCAGCCGGCCCGAATAGCTGGTATGAATAAATTCAGCATCCGGGACGCGGCCAAGACACCACGCAATAAAATTAATAACAGCTAACTCGGTCTTTGAATATCGCGGCGCCACGTTGATGATAAGGCGGCTACATTCCCCATTAAATACCCGCATGAGTGCATCGGATATGATTTTATGCTGGCGTCCTTTCAGCCAGTTGAAGCCCTTGCGCTGTAAAAACATCCAGCGGGTAAAGAAATAAAAATCCTCTCGCGCCGTGAGCCGGACAACTTCCATTTCCTCACTATCTTTGTCATATTTTATCATTTAAAACCTATCTTATTGATATTATTACGCTTTTATTTCTTGAAAGCATACTAAAATAATGCTTGACAAACCTAAACGATTAGATTAAATTATGTTTAAGAATAAAACAAAAAAGGAGAAATGAACCATGAAAAACTTAGCTTCGATTTTATGCGATGGTGGCGAAAAGAAAGATTTCCGGCGAAATATCTATCTGCGCAACGGGCGCTTGATCTGTGATAAAACTGATATTACCCCTATGCCCGATAAATACCAGCGCACCCAAGAGGGGACAAACAAAGCCCTTGATGATATTGCGGCTATGTATTCTGCGGGAGTTTGGGAATTGGAATTTAATGAGCATCAAAAGGATTTAAGTTCCGGCGCCGCAGCTATGGGGCGCAAGGGCGGCGCAGCAAAAACAGAAGCTAAAACCGCATCCAGCCGGGAAAACGGGAAGCTGGGGGGGAGGCCGAAAAAAATCGAAATGTTGTTGCGGTAGAGTATTGAGCGCGGCGGGGCCGCCAACCCCGCCCTTAGTCAAGCATTATTCAATTTCCAAAGAACGAAAGGAGATATAGTGATTTTACGTCTCACGCTTTACAAACAATATTTTGATGCGATTCTTAGCGGGGCAAAGAGTATTGAGTATCGTCGCCGCTCTTCCCGCTACGATAAACAATTTCTCAAGCCATATACTCACATAAAATTTGTCAACGGCTACGGCAATCACCGGCCATGGCTGATTGCAGAAATTTCGCACTTTGAAAAAGCTGACGATCAATGGCTTATTCATTTAGGAAACGTCCTTGAGTCTGGGAATATCAAGCCAACTCTTTTTGCATAATACAAATATTTCTGTTCTTTGGGTCATGGGGTATAGATATTTTATACCCCAGTCTTTCGTAATACGGCACAGGATTGCCCGTTGTCTGGTTTGTCCGCGCCCGGATAGTCTCTGGTTTTAATTTCTGTAGTAATTTACTGCCTATCTTCCGGGATCTGAATTTCGGGTGAACGTAAAGTAGGTAAAGAGTTTTGTTTTTACATATCCCTATGCCGACAATTTTATCATTAAAGAAAGCCAATAAGATTATTCCATTTTTTAAATTTGAAAGCAGATAGCCCTTGTTTATAATCCAGTCTCGGCGCAAGAAAATATCAGAGAAGCCTAGAATAATCGGAATATCTTTTTCTTCAGCTTTTATTATTTCAATTTTTTGAGCAATCTTATTAAGCACCTTTCCCGCCAGTGATCATCCATTTCTTCTTTATTTTTTACCAAATCTTTATGAAGCACCGTTTGCACAAAAGAAGCATCGTCTTTTGTGAAATCAAAGATTAACTTATATCGTTCTGATTCTTCTTTTGGTTCCGTTGTCGCTTCATCGTTTTGCCACGCAGCAGTAATATCAACTCCCCAGTCAGCAAGTGGTAAGTCACCCCATGCATTCGCCAGAGCATCCATATCCCACGATCCGAAAGACGAATTGTCTTTAATAACAAACTCCCGCTTCTGCTCTTTGGTAAGGCCGGTGACTATCTTTACCGTGGCCTCCTTTACGCCGGACTTCTTTAATGCCAGTAAGCGCATATTGCCGCCAAGCACGGTCATTGTTTCATCCACTACGATTTCCCGCAGTTTTAACATATCGGGAAAGTCAGTCAGAGATTTAACCAGCCTATCTATATCCGTCTTTGAAATCGTCCTTGGATTGTCAGGGTTTAATTTTATGGCGCTTATTTTAACTGTCTTAATTTCAACTTTCATATTCATACCTTCTGGTTTAAGTCGTGTATTATTTCTTTAAACCGCGCCTCTGTAATATTCAGCACTTTCGTTTCTCCAATCTTTTGTGGGTTGCCATTTTCATCAGGGAATATATGTTTCTGACTCTTCACCCATCCCTCAAAGCGGGCATACCAAAGCTCAATTGATTCCCTATCACCAGATAGCGCCTTTTTAAGTAGGGCGTTATCAACCGCTGCGCACTGCCTATCAAGATTTTTACGGCGATTATCTAGTGCCTCTCTGGTAATTTTCCTCCGCTCTTCGACAGTGAATATTTCAAAAAGTTGATTGTCTTTTTTGTATCCACAAACATCAGTAGCAATATCAACCCAGCGTAAAAACTCATTTTCGGGATTGCTTAAATATTCTACGATTTTAATTCGCGTTACTTCTTTTGGCGTAAAGGCTTTTCTATCCTTAACAGCTACCGGCAAATTCTTTGATTTATTTAACTTTTTTTTCTTCTTTACCTTAACCATTTACCATACGCCTTTTACAAAGAAGTTCCCTGATATTATCCCTTGACCGTTTAGCCTCAAGATTATGCCGCTTCTTTTTACACTTAATATCATCACAAAAAAGTCGCGGCTTCAATCCCTTTGACTCCGCAACTTTATTTTTACACCCCGGGAAAGAGCAAATCATTCTTACATCCTTTGGGCCGGTCCCGGCATTACAAGTACATTCCCTTCCCTGGGCTCTTCCAGCATAAAATCAAGAGCCATCCGCGCATTCATTGTTATGTTATTACTTGCCAGATTTACTTTCACGATATCGACTTCTATTTCCTCTGACATAAGTTTGTCGTAATCGGCCTGTAAATCTTTCAGCGCCGGATTAGGGACGTCCTTTTCCCCTTCCTTGATCGTTTCCGGCACCTGATATCCGCCGTTAGGAAGTTCAACGCCGCCATGTTTTTTAACAATTTCTAAATGCTCCATAGCAATCTTTTTAGATTCCATCTCAAGCTGCTTGAAATTTCGGCCCAGCCAGTAAGCCGTTCTTTCGGGAAGAGGGTAATTGCTTATTTGTGCCAACGCCTGTAATGCTGCCATAACCTCGCCTTTTTTAATATTTATTTTCTCTCCGTTCATAAATTCTCCTTTCTTATTTTTTTTAGAGCGGCTCCCTCTCTACGTCAATTCTCACCACAAGATATAGCGCTTCAAAAGAGCCGCCCTTTTGATTCACTGTACAAATTTAATCTTATTGTTAAATCCTATTTTAATAATTTCCCGTTCATACTCATTACCCATTCTGAAATTTTGCTGCTCATGCGTACCAGGCAAATACTCAGGGTGCTTTCCGTCACGTGACGATATAACTTCATAAAGCCTCTCAAATTCCTTTTGCTTCCATTTTTCTTCATCGGTTGTCATGGTTGCTGCCAACTGGTCCCATCCACCCATCACGTTAATCACCGAATGAATTACCGGATCAGTAAACTTTACGCTTTCATAATTACCAATTCGCTTAACCGCATTTAAAACCTCAATCCATGCGATAGTAGCCTGATCTTGTTTTTTCCCTTTTAATATTTCCATAAAGTCAACCGGCTTAGGGAAAAACCTGCAAGTCTGAATAATCTTTTTAAAAGCATTTTCACATTCTTCATCAGTAAACGGCTCTAAAATTTTCCAGTATAAATCTGTCAAAGGCTCTGATATTTTTCTATCATTCATATCACAAATTAAAGCCATATTTTTTAAAAACTTTTCTCTATCGTTCATCTGGTGGCCTCCAATTCTCAAACATTTTTATATTTGCTAAAGTTTTGTCTGAAAACTTACCAGCTAATGGGTGTATAGTTTCATTCAAATAACTTTCAAATTTAGTTCCGAATAATGTTTCCGGCCGTAAAAATTGCATCATTTTTTCATCATTCAACCATTGGTTACATTTATTATTAATAACTTTTTTAAAATCTTCAATTGTTCTTTTTCCATTTCTCGATCTCGCTTTTATTTTTGCTCGTATTTCTTTTACTGTATGATCGAAATTTTTTCCTGTTTTTAAATTCAAGTATTCGATAATTTCTTGATAAGGAATATGTGATCCGGATTTATCCGGTGCTTCCGTTGTGGATTCAGGATTCAGTATAGGGGAATCAGTAATAGGTAATAGGGATTCAGTAATAGGTAATAGGGATTCAGTAATAGGCCGGGCGACTTCCATACTAGCACTGTGCAAGTCTGGTGTTGGTATAGTGCTAGCCGCTTCTTTAATATGGCAGTTCTGGTGTAGCCCAAACTTTAATATTTGTATGTAATTACAATTATTTACAGAGTATAATTGAATAAACTCTTTATCTGATAGTTGCTTTAATAATTTATCAACATTACAGTTGTCATAAGGAAGGAGCTCAGCCTTGATTCTCTTGGGCCGGTGCTCAAGCCTCCCCTCCCGGTCGGCCATACACCATAAACCGGCAAAAAGTATCCTTGCCATCGGATCACAGTCTGCCAAATCTTCATTTTTAAAATATCCCGGTTTAATATTTCTTGCTCTCATCGTATAATTCCTTTAATCTTATTCCAGCAAATTGCACAAAAATAAGGGATCACTAATTCTGCCATTTCATCCCTCAATAATTTTAACAGGGTAAAGAGACTCAACCTGTTTTTTCTTCATAATAAACATCGGAGTTCTTTTGCCCTTTGTGTCCTCAAAAGTATAGGTCCCGTTTTTCCAGAAAATCAGAAAATCAAGAACGTATTTTGTGTTACCTGGTAGATAAAAAGGAACTTGCCGAAGAAACCAACATTCTCCGGCGGATTGCAGGGCTTTTAATTCCAGATACCGGCGACGCTCTTTCTTACTGCGAAATTTGATATTGTCGGCCCCACAAATAACGTTGTGGAATTTATTTTCTTTATCGCTTTTTGGCATATTCGGAAAAAGCGATTTAAGGGGATTCCTATTCTTTAATGCCTCAAAATCTGTCATACTGTTTAGTCGTAAAACGCCGTTTTTATTCATGCGCTCAAAATCTCAATCGCCTGGTCAATTCTGATCATCCGTTTTTGATCATTTGATATACTTTCCTTCAGAAGCTTCTTTTCTTCCCTGAGCAAATCTATGGCCTTTATCTCTGTAAGATTTTTCTTTCCTACAGGAAGATGTTTTTTATCTTTTTTTTGCTTTGCTATTTCTTGTTTTTCGACATCATTTGAGGGCTTTTTCTTATATGAGCGAGGGCCATATAAGCCTAATTTTCTCCGATTATTATAAACACTCATTTTATTGACATTAAAAAATTCTGCTATTTCTTGATCACATTTTCCATCGTCAACAAGTTCCTTTAATTTTTCATCATCTATTTTTTTTGGATATGCCATCGTTTTGACCTCCTTTTCTTTTTTAATTTGGGGTAATTCCACCAAATTAGGCTTTTCGTCCGTTATTTCTTTTGGCTCTGTAAAAAATTCAAAACAGGAATCGCAATAATAATCATCATCGCATTCCTGCTCTTTTGCTATTTTACTACTGCCACAGTTTGGGCAAACAAATTTACTGGCCATTCTTCCCATCCTCATAATCACAAACGGTCCCTAATCCTTGCCACTTACATATTTCGTATCGTGATCCCTCTTGTTTCTGGTAATTCACACAGGATTTTTGCTGAGTAATATTCGTAAAGCAAAGGCCGTCTCGGTCGAAATCTATCACTTTGCCGGCGTTGGCAATGTGATCCGGTTTTTCTTCAGTCATTTAAAACCTCTATTCCTCAATATCTCTTCTACAATCCCTTTTACCCGTTCCAGGCGCATACCTTCAAGGGTGGTTTTTTCTTCGGATTCGATTAATTTCGTTAGGTAATAAACTATAAGCAATAAAAAGTGGTTCATATGCAATCCTTTATTGAATTATTGGCATTTCAGAATCAAGATCGTAGCCACTTTCAATTAATCCACACAATTCCCTCACCTCCGCTAATCACACCTCAAAAGGCGGGCGCACTCTTAAAGAGTTGGTAGTCGAGGTAGCCTTAACAATTACCCGCGCCCGCTTTTTGAGGTTCATATTATTAAATCCTTAGCTTTTATTTTCAGTGCACGTGCATATTTTTCAGCAGTG
>QGNH01000133.1_pt1 | contig 41922 bp, 45 predicted proteins | sample 1735481 | NCBI WGS metagenome assembly QGNH01 (sample SAMN09239004, study PRJNA386568) | Viral metagenome, whole genome shotgun sequencing project. | reverse complement strand
GCCGGTCAGGTGCTCACCTATCTGAGCACGGGCGCCCCGACCTGCGTGACCAACGGAAGCGGAACCGGCATCGGGTGCAGCGGTACTTGCTCGGCGCCAAACTGGGCGAAGTTCACCGATTCTACCCACATCACGAATGCGGGCTACACGCCGCTCAATCCCGCTGACGGCGTGAACACGACATGCACCAAGCCTACGTTCACTGGCGGACAGGCCACGTCATGCACGTCGGCTACGTATGCTGATGTAGGAGCGGACGCGGCGGGCGCCGCCACCACAGCCGTCAATGCAGCGGTCACTGGAACACCCTACGGAGTTGCTTTCTTTGACAGCACACATCACCTAGGCACAGGGCCAACTTATGGTATCTCGGGCGCTGGCGTCTTCGCGGTATCAGACGGAACAGGCTCGCTGAGCGCATTTATGCCCCCAACGCGAATACCTCTCTACAGCGGATCAATGGTTGCGTTTGCTTCTACAGCTCCTGTTTATTCAGGCGCAATCTACATAGACACCACAACGTACAGCACCTACTCGACGTGGAGTCTCGAAGTCACGTGGAAGCAAAGCGCAGGTGCCGCAGCAGATGTGACGCTACATACGCAAGCCGGCAGCGGATTGTCCATGTCGCAGACTTTCATACCCGCTGTCGACAATCAGTGGTACCACACGTCAGTACCTATCACCAAGACGTCCGGCAACGGAATTTTCTACGCCGCAATCGGGGGAGGCAACGGCCTTGCGGCGGGCGTAATTGGCGAAATGACAATCGTCGCTAGGTAACGCCGAGCAATTGCCCCCAATTTGCACCGCGCTCTTCTTCCGCCATCACAGGCACACGAAGAACGAGCGCGGTTTCCATTATGTGCTTCATCTCGGCGAAAGCTTCGTCGGTGCCGCCTGCGTCGCTGAAATCCTTTTCGTCATGCACGATCAAGCGCGGTACGCCTGTGACGTCGTAAACTCCTGATTGCCAACACGTAAGCATTGCTGTCTTGAACAAGTCGGCCGCAGATCCTTGCAAGCGCCGATTGAGGCTGCGATAAGCATACGCGCGCTTGATCTGACCGTACTGTAGCAACGCCTGCTGATAAGGCAATGGCAAGGTGCCTCGCCGTCGCGCCGATTCCCACAAGTCGAATCGACTTCGCCGCCCGAGTATCGTTGTGATGTAGCCTTGCTGTTTAATTTGCCGAATGCAATCCTGCATTGTCGCGCGCACGAAAGGCAGCGCCGCGTGATAGTCGGCTAGTATTTTCTTGGCTTCGCTGCGCGGCTTCTGCAACAGCTCGGACATGTGGCCTTCACCGATGCCATAAACTGCGCCGAAGTTGAGATTCTTGGTTAGAAAGCGGTGCAGTTTGCGCAAGTCTGCTGTGGACAAATCCCAGCCGGCAACAGGCGCAACAAGCTGTTGCACCCATGCGTGATAGTCAGTGCTCGGATCGGTGATGTATTTCTGGCGTGCTTCATCGGCGCCAGGACCGACAGCGAAGTGTACGAGAAAACGGTACTCGATTTGCGAGTAATCGAACTTACGCCATTGCTTGTGGCCATTGTCGATTGTGCACAGGCTGCGCAGCTTCTTTCCCCAAACCTTGTCACGCACAGGAATATTTTGCAAATTGGGATCATTGCTGCTAAAGCGTCCTGACCGTGCGCCCGTCTCGTCAGCGCGCAGCGGATTGAAGCTACAATAGACTTTTCCGTTGACATGCGCGCCGAGTATGTAGTTTTCGACGAATGTGGTACGCAGCTTGTCCAGCTTTCGGATCTCGTTGATTGCGTCGGCAACGGGATTCTTGCACGCCGACAGAAAGTCCTTATCGAAACTCGGCGCGCCCTTGGCCGTGCGTTCGTAGGGGTAGCCGAACTTGTCGAATGCTTTGGCAATACTTGCAGCTGCATTGACGTTGATCTCAAAGCCGACGATTGACCGCAACTTGGCTTGCTCCTCCATTGAAGCTGCAAGCAAGTCCGAGCGCACTTGTTCGGCGTGCGCCAAGTCGACCGACACACCCGCGAAACGCATTTCCACAAGCAAAGGAATGAGCGCGCATTCCATGCGGAACAAATCGATCAAGCCTTCCGCCTGCAAGCGCTTCCACTGCGCATCTAGCACGCGGAAAGGCAGATCAACGTCGCCTTCCGCGTAGGGGCCCACAAGCCTTGGCGGCGCTCGCCAGATGTTCGCGCGTTGATCTTCGCCGCCGCCGTACCAGGCGCGGCACCAATCATACAGTTGTGCTGATGTCTTGCCTTGCCCGCAGTAGCGCTGCCCCAGATCGCCAAGGTTCACTGTCGCGGCTTCGTCTAGCAGTGCCTCTGCGAACTCGACGTCAAATAGCTCGCCAGCAACGCGCACGCCTTCCTGGCGAAGCCAACCGACATCATAGATCAAGTTGGCGCCTAGCTTCGGCTGCGTCGGGCGCGCAAGCTCGACACCTGCCCATGCAAGCACTTTGTCAGGCGGCAGGTTGTGCTCTGGCTCGACAGTGTGCTGCATCGGAAAGTACGCGCGAAAGCCGTCGTCTGTGCCTACAGATATGCCGACAATGTGCCCGCGCCCGCGCGCCCATCCAGGCCCGTGGTCTAGCAGTTCAGGATCCCAAGTTTCGCAGTCAATCGAAAGCGCATCCGCGCCGGCAAGGTTGGGAAAATCGCGCGGTGTCTTCCAACCTGTTTCGGGAATCGGCGGCATCAGGCGCGTAACTGGCGCCGCTGTGTCTTTCCAAAATAGGCCGCTCATTTCGCACGTGCTACACGATTGGCTGCCGCCTTCAATTGGCGCGGCGCTTGCGCCAAGACTTCGCACCAGTCGCGCGTTTCAACTGATGCCCAGCTATTATCGAACAGAGGGAAGATGCGCGGGCGTACTGCCTGCAACAAACTAGGGTTTGTTACAAACAGTCGAAACAATTCAGCGAACCATTCATTGTCATTCGGGCAGTAGCTTGTTAGCGGTTCGGGATCTAACGGGCGCCACAAATGCGACAGCGTACCGCCTGCGGCACCGTGCTGCCTATCCACATGGTGCCCACATTCATGAGCTAGTACACCAAAGGGTGTGCGGTCTACACAATAACCGGGATAACTCCATTGTCTGCCTGCGGTTCCAATTGTGGCGCACATGCCTGGCCATACGTCGATAACGCCGTTTCGGTAATAGGCGCAAACGCCGAAATCGCAGACGCCGTCAAAGTGTTCCACAATTCGAGGTGTAACAATTGAATTGGCAATGCACCACGCGTGCACGTGGCGCTTTCCCGCTTCCAACATTTTAAACTTTGTCATGTTGTCCCCATAATCACGCCGCGCGTGCGCTCGCCGATGAATCGGCACGGCTGCGGGTAGTCGCTGAAGTTGATCGCAGTCGCAACGCCGTCAAGCTTGCGAAGCTGCGCCATCGCAAAGCGCGGGCCTTTGCGCAGTCCAGGCACCGTAACGTGCGCGCCGTGCTTTGTGTCCGCTGCTGTAGCAAGTCCGTTGTCCACAATAAAGGCGTCCATCTCTGCAAATGGCGCGAGCTGCTTCAACGCCGCGAAGAAGCCGTCAGGCAGCGGCGGCAACGGCTCTGTGTTGCCGAGCAACGACGTCAACGACTGCGGCCACGCCGTCGGAAAAAGCGCTGTCCGCATCCAACGCCCGTCGGCAAAATGGAAGGTTGCGCTTCGCTCGCACACTTGCACGCGCGTCGGTTCTTCGTCGATGCGTAGCAATTCGCGAACAGCAGGCAGCGGAAGATTGACGTCAACAGGTAGCAGGTGGCCAAGCCAATACTCGCACAGGATTGTGTTGTTTGTTGCGTAGGCGGACGAACCGCGTAACAGAATGCCGTTGCTCCATTGCTTGCTGGTATCTGTGGACACAATCGGCTCAAGTGTTTGGAGCGCTGGCAAGAAAGCGCCGCCCAGCGGAACGGCGTTGCCTTCCGGGAATACACGCGGAAAAGTGTCTTGCGAGCAAGGCACGACCACGCGAAGCGCGCCTGATTGCACAGCCAAGCCCTGATCTGTCATGTGCAGTTGTGCAGGCTCAGTGCAAGCCGCGATTGCCTTGGCAAAGACATCGGCACGCGGGCACGCGGTCAAGTCCAGCACCACAGGCGCGCACAGTGCGACGGTGCCATTGAAGCTGACGACGTAACCACCGCCGATTGCAACGTGTTGGAGCGCCGGCAAATAGTCGCTTTTAGCGACTGCGCCGGAAACGAATTTGAGTGCCTGAAGAAGTTCCATTTGCCTCGCGTTGCGGGTTCGAACCGCTGTCCACCGTTAGCCGTACAGGCATGCCGACATCATTGGTGCGGGACTGGCGATCTGTCCTGATCTTTGTCGGACCGCGAGGGTTTGTGTAGCTATGTTATTAGGTGCTCTTGCGAGCTATCGTTGATTGTCGGTTAACTGACGTTCGGCTATTCTACCAAATAGCGGCGCGTCTGTACATCGTGCCTCCCAGGGTGCCCGCGTCCGGCGACGCGAGCACGAGCGAGACACGATCTAGGCGTTACGCAGCCACGGCGGAAGCGACGGTGCGGCAGTCGGTGCAATGACTGACGGCACAGCAGCGGCGGGTGTTGGCAGCGGCGCAAACGCAGGCGCGGAAGGTGCCCGGAACGGTTCGGGCAAGGGAAGCGCCGTCGGTGGCGGCACCACTGGCGCGCTTGCTGGCACAGTCGCCGCAGGCACGGCAGTCTCGGCGGGCTTGTGCGCGCCGAAACCGCGTGGCAAGCGCGGCAGGCCTTGTGCTGAGCGCCATTTGCTGTACTGCGTGCTTGCCGTTAGTTCGTTGATCGGCGTGCCGTTCAGTGAGGGGCTGTATTGCTTGATCGCTTCGAGCAACTGATCCTTGGTGGGCGCAGTGCCGAGATGCTTGCTGAGCTGATCGCAGTAGTCCCACACCAAGCCGCCCACGGTTCCGGCACCTGGACGTGACGGCGGAGCGGACGTTGCAGCAGCTTGCGCGGGCGCTGGGGCTGCGGCAACGGATGGCGCTTCGACGGCTGCGGCGGGAGCGGCAACAGGAGCGGGAGCGGCAACAGGAGCGGGTGCTTCGTATTTCTCTGCGATCTTTGTCGCGCAGTAGGTTTCAATCGCCACAAGCTCTTTGAGCGTGGCATGGATGGCCTCAAGTAGCGCCTCTGTGCAGCTTGGGGCCCGTGACGGATTCTGTGCTTGTGGAAAATCTTGCATGGTCTTGGATCCTTTCGTAACGGTTGACTTTTTGCTGGGTTTCTTGCTGGTCTTCTTTGGCGTCGGCTTCGCAGGCTTCTTTACCTGCTTTGCTGGCGCTGGCTTTTTAGCCGGCTTCTTTTTCGAGATCATACGGATAGCCTCCTTTTGTATCTGTTGTCAACAGCCTGATTGCTAGAAATTTGCAAGCCTGAAGTGTGCTGTTGTAGTCGGTAGCCGCAAGCGCAAAGCCCGTGGTATTGACGTACAGCCGTCGAAGTTGCTCAAGCGACAGCGCGCTGTATGTGCGGCTCACTGTCGCGTCTCCCTCGACTGTGCGCCCGCTAGGCGCTAGTTGCAGCGCAAACAAGCAGGCGGCGGTGTCTATTAGTACGCGCATGGTCCGTGTCCAGGTCGACAGTGTGCTAGTATTTCGCACATAACAACTTCGCACATGTGTTCGATGCCGTAGCGATTGCGCATTTGTGGCAACATTCGGTAGTTCCATTCGCCAAAATAGTCTTTCGACATACCGTAGTCAAAGCCTGTTTCGTTGGCTAGCTTTTGCGCTTCTGCACGCATGGCTATGTAGTTCTTGCGGTCAAGCGGCGCGGGCGCTGCGGGAGCTTGCTGCGCAACCTGTCCGAGTAACAGCGACGCGCCGATCATTGTATCCCCGCTTTCGCAACTTGTAGCTCGCGTGCAATCCAACGCGCATGCCCGAGTCTGCCGGGCACGCCGTGGCACATCATGCGGATCTGACGCTGCACTAGCTGACGGATGCGCTCGCTTGCGGCTTGCTGGCGGTAGCGTTGCTGTAGTGTTACTTGCATGGCCATGGACCTTGGCAGACGCTTGGATCGTGGCTGATGCACACATAGTCGACGCAGCCGCATCCGCCGTCCCAACAGCCCACCACGCAGCCTAGCTGCGTGCAGGGCGGCTCGGCATCAGGGGCAAGCGTCGTGGGCCGCGCGTCCGTGCCGCTATCGGGCGCCTCGGTGGCGAGGCCGTCGCAGCTAACTACAAACAACAGAGACAAGAGTAGGCGTTTCATGGGGATCCTTTCATGCTGGGGTTACTGATGTGGCGCCCGTTCCCGGTGGCGAGGCCGGGTTACGCGTCGGGCGGGTGGGCGGCTACTCGCGCACGACCTGGACGGTAGTGCTCGGATCCAGCTCGCTGTCGGCTATGTCGGACTGCACGTCAGCGGCGGCGGAAATGGCATCCGCCTCGGTCAGATAGGTCGCGCCGCACGCGTCGCCGAGGACCTCAGCCTGCGAGCAGTCCAGCACCTGCCCGTCGCGCCGCAAACTCGCCTCCAGGTGGTAGTCGCCGACGATGCGGCCGGCCTCGAAGCAGTCGTCCTCGGTCTCGACCATGATCGTGTCTCCGACATTTCCGAGCCGCGTGCCGCGCGCCAGGATGTCGCCAGCCGTCTCGATGATCGCGCCGGGAGATGCTGCGCAAATCTCATCCGCAGTCAGGCAGTCACCCAGCGCCATGCAATACACACGATCTGAGGCGGCGATTTCCCGCATGTCGTTAGTCCCTACTAGCTTCACTCTGGTCATCATGGTGTCCTCCGTGGTGGTTGCTGTCTGCGTCGTTTCCATAAAGTAACTCTACTCTAGCCAGCTATTAGCGCAAACACATTTTGCAACTATTTTACAAAGTGTTGATTTTGCTCGACTTTTTAGCGATGCAGACACAGCACACACGGCCTATTTGTGGCACGGCGAATTTGTGGCCGCATTTGACGCACTTTGGATAGTACGTCCACACCTCGCCTTCTTCGTCTACTTCACGGCGGCGCCCGTCGGCGGACGTTTGCGCTTGACAGCCTGTCAAAAGTAGCGCAGCGGCGATCAAAACGGTATGCTTTCCGTCCAGCTTTCGCAGCCGACAATCAGCACAGCCACAGGAGGTAAGCACGCATAAAGCTCACACCGATCTGCTTCGCCTTCTTCACGCAACGGCATGTGGTAACAGTTACCGCAGCAGTGCCACTCACGCGAGGCAGCTAACATTCGCTGCTTTGCAATAACTTCGCGGTTGAATTGCTTTTGTTCTTCAGAAGCCATGGCCCCTCACTTCCGGGTATTGCTTGTTGATCCAAACTTTGATTGTCTTCGGTGTGCGTAGCTCTGTTAAGCGCTTCGTAGCCTCAACAACAGTAGCAGGCGGTTTAGTAGCCGCGTGCGCTCGCCACCACGTGTGCGCGTTGTGTTTCGGGTAGCCTTCATGCTCGAAACACAGCCACTCGTGAAAGATGCGCAGACCGCAGTGGTAGCTTGCTTTCAGGCTTTCTCGCGAGCCTGCCTTCGCGTGGATTGCGTACGTCACGCGGTCCACAGGAACGTCTACGATTTCGGGCGAGTCGTCGCGCTTTAGGATTTCGTCTTCGGCCGCGCGTGCTTTGAATCTAACCTTGATTTGGAAAGCAGCTCCGCAATAAGGGCAGACGCGCGCGCTCGCGTGACAGTAGCTGGTGCACGCGTCGCAGACTTTGACGGGCGCCTCGCCTTGACCCTTGCCTTTCTTCTTCGGTGTGACTGGGTCATTGATTGGCCCGAGTCGGCGCACGTTGCCTGCGAAGTCTAGCACCAAACAGTTTGGCTTTGCAGACGAGGCAATAGCCGCAAGTCGACCTTGTGCCGTGGACAGGTCAAAGCCCGGCGCGTACAACGCACGCCCACCGCGCCCAAGCATCTGCACGTGAAGGCCGGGCGAAACTGTTGGGCGAAGCATCAGGATCAGGTCAATAGCTGGGAAGTCAAAGCCCGTCGTCAATACGCCGTTATTAAAGCAGGCTTGAAACTCGCCAGCACGATAGGCGGCGATCCTTGCGTCGCGCTCGCTGTCCAGCATCTTGCTGTGGACAACGGTTGCAGATACGCCCATTTCGTTGCAGAACTGCGCGCAATGCTCTGCGTGCTCAACACCAGAAGCGAAGCCTAGCCAGTGTGCGCGGTTGGCTCCCAAGCGCAGCGCTTCGGCTAGTGCGGCGCGGGTTACTTCCGCCTTGTCAACTGCGCCCTGCAATTGCTTCTGATTGTACTCGCCTTGCCTGATTTGCACGTCGTCGACGTCAAGCTCTGTGCTCGTCGGTCGTGCAACTAACGGCGCTAGATAGCCTTCGTCGACAAACCAATTGAAGATCGCCATTTCGGTCATATCAACAGCAACGTCAGTGAATAGCCCGCCGTCAACTAAATCGCCCTGCCCGAGTCGGTAGTGTGTGGCGGTCAAGCCGATTGTCTTTAGCTGCGGATTGACGGCGCGCAAGTCGCGAAGGAACTTTTGATATAGCGTATCCTCTTTCGGCGAAACTAGATGGCACTCATCCACGATCACAAAGTCGATGAAGCCGAAAGCAGCGGCGCAATCGACTACAGAGCCGATGCCTGCGACAGTGATCGGCGCATACGCTTCTTTGCGGCCTAGTCCAGCGGAGTAGACGCCGACAGGTGCTGTTGTCCACAAGCGCAGCAGCCACGTCAGGTCTTGTTGCAGGATTTCTTTGACGTGTGAAAGCAGCATGCAGCGCGTGCCTGGGTAGCGCTTGAAAGCCTCGACAAGAAACTGCGCGATGACAACGGATTTGCCCGTTCCCGTGGGCATCGCAACAATAGGGTTACCTGTGTTGCCTTCGGCGAAATACTGCCAGAGGCAATCTACTCCGTACTGCTGGTAGTCACGCGGCTTCATTGCTAGCGCTTCTTTACGTCCTTCGGTCGCATCCACACAAGCAACAAGGCAAAGCGATCTTTGTCGATGATTTGCGCCTCACCTGTGGTCAACAGCCAAGCCAGCTTTGCAGGGCTCACAGCTTGCGCGCCTCATATTGTGGACATCCGGCTAGCTGTGTAGCTTTGTCAAGCGCGTCGGTTGTGACAGGTGCTTTCAGATTGTTACAGTGCCAATCACCGTTAGTACAGGCTAGGCTACTAGCGCAGGTTCGGCAATTGCGCGCGGGTGCGGCCTTGCCGTAGCATACCGGCGCCTTGTCACAAAACTTGCACTGCCACCAAGACGGATCATTCTTGATTCGCGCGGGCGGCTCGGTCGCAAAGATGATCTCGCGCGCACGGTTGGCGAACGCGCCGCCGATTGCTGCGTCGGCTGCAATGACTTCGCCATACAGCGAGTCATCGTCTTTGCAGACAGCAAGGTAAAGCCCATGCTGCAACTGATACGCGGCCATGTACATTTGTATTTGCGCGTAGTGCTGAAACTTGGACAAGCGCACGCCTTCGCCTTGCCAAGCGTTGCTGTCAGGATCGCGAGCGTAGTCGAGCCAATTTTGCCCGGCTAGCTTGTTGAACGATTTCAACCCATGCGTCTTGAATTCGAGCAACACAGGCCCGTCGATGTCCGGGATTGCTTCAGCTACGCCGTCGAGTGAGCCGCCGAAGTGCCCACCGTGCAGTGCGATCCTGAATTGTTCGCCCGGCGCTTTGTACTGATAGACCTTGATGCCGGCTGCGGCGAGCATGGCCACAAAGCGCGGTTCTTCCAAGTGCCCGCGATTGAACAAGCGAAGCAGTCGATCACTGTGCTTGTCAGGCGTTGTCCAGTGAAAGCCGTACCAGAGTTTGCGGGCGCAGTCGTCTCCGATTACAGACGCGCCAAGGTGCGAGCGAAATGGCGAATCGTCTGCGCGGTAGGCGTCTTCAGCAAGCGGCATCAACTCGCGCAGCAAGGCGCGAAACTTCGCGCCCTGATCGCTTTCGATTGCTTGCTTGATTGCTGCTAGTGTTTTGTGTGCAATGTGGATCATGCGGTCACCCTTAGGGGATTGTTGCAGTCTGATCTGCACGCCAGGTTGTACGTACCTACGCAATCCTTGACACCGTTTCAATGCTATTAGTGTGTGTCATACTATCAAGCGGGTTGCAGCATTACCCCGCTAGAAAGAACCTGCGTCGGCGTCACAGCTTGCTTGCTCCCCAGCTAGTAAGAGCGAGCCGACGCAGGCAGAGTCAGTTACTTACGCCAGGGCGGAACAGGGCCGCCAGTCGCGGCAGGAGCGGCAGGCGGGGACCAGGGCGCTTGCTGTGCCGGCTGTGCAGCAGCAGGAGCAATGCTTCCCGCCCATGCGGGCGACGTCTGAGCAGGCGGCGGCGCAAACTGTGGCGCAGCAGCGGGCGGCGCAAACGAGGGGGAAGGCTGCGGCGGCAGGCTTGGATTCTGGCCGAAGGGAACAGCAGGCGCAGAGGGGAAGTCGGGCGCCGCAGCCGTCGGCGTGCCGCCGTCTTGAATGTGCTTCACGGCCTTGACGTCATTCGTGGGATCGAAGCCTTCGCTCTGCCGAATGGACAGCTTGATCTTTAGCGGGATGCCGTGAAGCTGGTTGGAGTCTTGCAGGATGAAAACGCCTGTTGCGTGGCAGTAAGCAGACAACTGGCGTTGTGCAATCTCGCGCGTCTTCTCTTTGTTGGAGCCTTCGTTCCAAAGGTTCAAACGGTCAAACACTTTGCGGCCCTTGTGTTCGCCGTCGAGTACCTCAAGGTCGAGTTGCAAGTAGCCAGACAAATTGTCTTTTGTTGGCTTGGCTTCGCTGTTGATGATCCGGGCGTTGTACCAGCCAGCGGGTAGAGGCTCGAAAGCCTCTTGCGGCTTGACTGTGTTGGCGTCGAAAGGTTGTTGGAATAGTTGCATGGTCTACGTGCCTCCTGTGATCTTGTTGATGATTGCTGTCAAGTTTGGTTGCTCGAAAGGGTCAAGACATCCTGACCTATCTTTCCCCTCGTATTGATAGTCCGCTTGCGTGCAGACAACGTGCTGTTTCTTGCCTTGCTGATCACGAGCCACAATCAGACGGAACACTTCGTCATATAGGTAGGGCAACTGTTGTCCGAGTTTTTGGCCAGGCATCATAGGCTGGAAGCGCATGCTGCCTGATGCTTCGTCTTTCGCCCATTCCTCTTTACACGTGATGTAAACGTGCTTGCCTTCTAGGTTACGGAATGCGCGCAGCAGTTGCATCATTTGATCCAGCATTTCGCCATACGCCTTGCGCGGATCTTTGTTGGTTGCCTTCAATGTCTGCAAAAATACCTCTGCCAATTCTGTTGAGCTGTCAACACAGATGGTGGCAAACTGCTTCGCCTCGGCGCTGTTGGCCACCCATTGCCAAACCTCGGACAACTCGACTAGCGTGGACACCGCTGCGCCGGGAATCTGGTACTTCGCCAGCGACAACAAACCAGATTCGGCCGATATGACAAACGGGTTAGGTGCCGTTGCGCAAAGTGTTGTCTTGCCTGTGCCGCCTACACCGTAGGCGAGAATCTTCACGCCGTTGCGTGCAACTTGATCTGTAGTGAGCCATCGGATCATAGTGCCAATTCCTTTCGCTCCGCATACTCGGCTTGCTGGACAGTTACGCCAGCCGCAGCAAGCTCAATTTCCGCGGCTGCTAATGCTTTCCGCGCGTCCACCAACCGTTGCCTCGCAAGCGAGCGGCGGCGCACAGCCTGCAACAGTGCCTCGCTAATTGTGTCGCTCACGCGCTTGCCCTCACGTAGCGCGGCCAAGCGGAATAGATCCAAGCGGCGACGCGGGTGACGTCGTCAAGGCACCAGCAAAACTCCCAATGCAGGCCGACATCATCGGCCCAATGGTAGATTTTCACGGCCGCACTCCGTAACTACGCAAGCCAAACTCATATCTGCCGACCGGCTGCGCTTCGCCTTGCCTGTGCAGTAGCACTACGGCGTGTGACTGGTAGATCCTGTGTATCTCAATACTCGGGCGGCGCTGACCAATAGGATGTACTTTGCGACACTCGATCTTAACAGGCAGCTTGCTTTTGATAAAGGCGAGCGCGTGCCGAACTTGCAGCAAAGACAATCGTGCGTGTTCCGTGCCGTATTTTGCAGCCCAAGCGGCTTTCAAATCGTCTGTGCCTTCGTCGATAGTTACATATAGGTGAGATGTCACGACTGCACCTTCGGCGGCACAAGTTCGAGCGTCGGCAGATCTGGCGTTGTCGTCAGGCACGTATCAAAGATCGCCTTCGCCGCTGCTGTCAGCTCGCGATACTCTTTTGTAATGAGTGACGGCTTCCAGTCGACTAGCTTGTCGAGCGACTGGTGTAGCGCCTTGAGCGGAGCGCGCAGCGACTCGACCACGCGCGCGTCGATCTTTCGTGTGTAGCTGATCGAGCGCTTGATTGTCCAGCCGTCTACCTCTACCGAGCATGTGCCCTCGTCAGGCGGTAGCGACGTCGCGAGCGCTTCGCAGGCTGCTTTGCGTGCTTTTTGCTCGGCTTCGATCAAAAGCTTGGCAGGCTTGGCGGCTTCGCTGGCTGCGTACCAGGCGGCAAACGCGGCTTGCTGGATCGGCGAGATGTTCATGGCTGTGTTTCCTTTGCTGGGGGTTTGGTGCTGTCGAGTGGTGCCCGTCGCGCGTCCGATTCGCGCCGACTGACGGGCGGGGCGGCTAGCGGCCTGTCATGCGCGAGACGATTGTTTTCTCGCGGCGTCCGTGCGCGCCAATCTGCTCTGTGATGGCAAAGCCAGCAGCCGTGAGGCGCGCTACAAAATTCTCGCGGCTCGTGCGATAGTGCGTGGAGTATTTGCGAGCGTTACCCGTGAGCGTAGCGCCTGACCACGCCTCGTAGCCGCACAACAGCCGCTCTTGATAACATCCACGCACGAGGTGCATTTTGCGGGCTACCGTCGCGGTCTCATGAGAAATGTGTGTGTATGTCATGGGGAGTCTTCTTTCGCTGGGGTTTTCGATCCTGACAACACCTACTCTACACGCTAAAAACAGGCTGTCAAGATATTCGCACGAATATTTTCGCACTAAAATCTTCTTGCCACGCGATGCGTTTTAGGACCATACTCCCGGACTATGCCCAAACGCAAGGATGAAACTCCCACAGCTTCCCTACATTTGACTACGCTGGATCTGCTGAAATCCTCGGAGGAAACGACGTTTGACGTGGCTGTGGCGACAGGTCTTTCGTATAGCTGGATCGTCGCTTTCGCGAGTAGCCGTATGCAAAATCCAAGCGTGTCTAAGGTGCAGCATCTCTATGAGTACCTGACGGGAAAACCGCTTAAGCTGGCGCGCTAGCCATGCGGCGTCGTATCCCCGCAGAGCTGCGGCAACTGCCGCAGTGGGTGTGTTGCCGACCGGACAAAATACCGCTCGACCCGCGCACGGGTCAGCGAGCAAGCGTCACAGACCACGCAACCTGGGGCACATTCGAGCAAGCACTAGCCTCTCAATTGTGGACTGGATTTGTCCTCAATTCAGATCCGTATACCGTGATCGATCTCGACGACAAAGGCAACCTGACTCGCGACCAGCAAGACGTGCATGCGCGCATCTTGTCGGCATTCAGCGACACGTATATCGAGCGCTCGATCAACGGTCGCGGTTTCCACATATGGTGTCGCGGCCGGCTGCCTGAGGCAATCAAGCGCGACTCTGTCGAAATCTACACGCAAGACAGATACATGATTTGCACAGGCGACGTCGCGGCAGACAATCCTATTGTGGATAAGCAGCGCCTTCTCGAGCAACTTGCGGGCGAGATGAAGCCGCGTCCGATGTCCAACTTTGCGGACCAAGAAGCCAAGCTCACTGACGACGATATTTGGCGCATGGCTAGTACAGCGGCGAACGCGGACAAATTCATTGGGCTATGTGAGGGCGCTTGGCACGCAATGGGGTATCCGAGCCAGTCAGAAGCGGACGAAGCACTACTCAGCATTCTAGCCTTCTACTCAAAGTCAAACGAGCAATGCAAGCGTATGTTTCTACAAACAGGGTTAGGCGAGCGCAAGAAAGCGCATCGATCAGACTATCTAGATAGGTCGCTCGTGCGTGTGCGCTCGACAGAGATAGCGCCTGTCGATCTGTCGATGCTCGCGAGCCCTATCAATCCCGCAACTATCGCAGGCAACGCCAAAGCATTCGCGCGGCCGCCTGGACTTGTAGGCGACGTGGCAGACTACATCTACGCGGCGGCTGTGCGTCCTGTGCCCGAGATAGCTCTAGCCGGCGCAATAGCGCTCGTTGCCGGTGTTGTTGGGCGCTCTTACAATATCAGCTCAACAGGGTTGAATCAGTACATAATTTGTCTTGCGCCCACAGGCACGGGCAAAGAGGGCGCCGCGCAAGGCATCGACAAGCTAATTACAGCCGTGCGGCAAGTAGTGCCAAGCATCGATACGTTCATCGGTCCGCGCAGCTTCGCCAGCGGACAGGGGCTTGTACGTACCCTTGAAAATCATCCCTGCTTTGTGGCCATACTCGGCGAAGTCGGCTTGACGTTGCAGCAGATTTGCGATCCAAGCCCCAATAGTTCGCATCTGGCCCTGCGCCAGATGCTTTTAGATCTCTACTCAAAATCAGGATGGGCGCAGCACTTCCGCTCAACTGTCTACAGCGACAAAGACAAGAACACGAAGGACGTGCAGAGCCCCGCCGTCAGCCTCTTTGGTGAGTCGACGCCGGAAGTGTTCTTTGACAGCTTATCGGCAACGCACATTGCAAGCGGCTTGATACCTCGCTTCTCGATTGTGGAATACACGGGCTTGCGCGTGCCGATCAACACTGCAAGCAACGTACAGCCGCCGAAAGACCTAGTTGACCGCTTCGCACAGCTCGCGGCTGTAGCGCTCGCCAGCCAACAGAACAGAACGTGCCTGCCTGTATCGATAGACGAAGACGCGCAAGCGCTGCTAGATGCCTTCAACCTCGAGGTCGACGCCAAGATCAACGAAGCCGGCGGCGAAGTCGAACGTCAGTTGTGGAACCGCGCACACTTGAAAGCGCTCAAGATGTCCGCTTTGCTAGCCGTCGGGGAGAACGCGCATTATCCACAAGTAACAGCGCTGCATGCGCAATGGGCGATTGACTTTGTAAACCGCGACGTCGGCGGAACTGTGCAACACTTCGCAAGTGGTTCGGTAGGCACGGGAGATCACAGGCTAGGGCACGACGTGCGCGAAGCCTTTGAAGCCTATCTGACTATGCCGCCGAAGTTGCGCGCAGCCTACAAAGTACCCAAGACGATGCTAGACAAACCTGTAGCGCCTTACAGCTACTTCGTACGCAGATTGCAGAAGCGTACAGCGTTCGCGCAGGACAAAAGGGGCGCGGACAAGGCGCTAGTTGCCACGCTGGCTAGCTTGGTTGCAGAAGGCGTGCTGACTCGCTTAGCACCACAGCAGGCAGCATCACAGTGCAACTCAACACAAGCGCTCTATTGCGCCGGAGAAGGATGGGGCTAGATGATACGCTATAAAGGAGTCGAGTTTAATGATGTGGACATAGATCGTGTGCGCGCAATTGCGACGGACGAAGCAAAGCGCACAGGTAAGCCACAGCGCTTGACTTGCGGACGCGGGTTGCTGTGCATGGTGAATGACAAAGGATTCGCGTGGTGGGTCGTAAAAGCACCCTACCAAGGCAAAGCTACATTTCAAATCGGATCCTTGTGCAGCGTAACAATCACAGACGCACATCAAGCGTCACTTGCTATGCAAAAGCTAGCTAAGTCAGGTAGTGACCCACGCGACTATTTGGCGCCCAAAACCCCTTAATCTGTACAAAACCATGACTATTACTGCAAGTATGCGAAAGACCGAGGGGATCAGAGAGCAGAGATCGGGGGGGGGCCAAAGGGGGAGGGGCCGCTACCCTGAACTCTCGATCCCCTATCCCCTACTATGCAAATGACTCAAATATCGCCAATGAATTACAGTATTATTATTATAGTAAATATATTTTTTTATATTATATAGGGGATTACATAGGGGATCAAGTAGGGGATCAACTATTTAGGATTCTCCCCTACTATGCAAACAGTAGATAGCTGGCAAAGTAGAACAAAGGAGCAAATCATGTGTGACAACTGTGCGAAGCTACAAAAGCAAATAGGACACGCTAACAACTACGGCGTGAGCGTGCTGGGCGCCGCATCGTTTGCAGTTTATGCTAACATCGTCAGACATGGCTCTCGCACTACATCACTGCTAATTGTGGACAAAAGGACAAGCAGCAACAGAAAGGAAAAGACAATGGGAAAGTTTTCGCAATCAAAGGGAATCCGCGGTGAAAGGGAAGTAATCGACCTATTGCAACCAATTGTGGACACTGCCTATCAGGCTGCGGGCCTTGAGCCGATCAAGCTCAAACGCACAAGCAGCATGCAAGCTGACGGCGGTGGATGTGATGTGCATGGGCTGCCTTGGCTGGCGCTTGAGTGCAAATGGGACGAATCGTATCAAGTCGATGCTTGGTGGAGGCAATGTTTACAGCAAGCGCAGCCTGGCCAAATGCCCGCGCTTGTTTACAAAAAAAATCATCGTCCTTGGCGTGCGCGCTTGTGGTTGTACATCGCATTTGGTGGTAGCGAGCTTGTTGCCGACCTTGTTGCCGACGTATCCATTGAAGATTTCTTGCGATACTTTCAAAAGTGTTTGCAGCTGTGTTTACCGAAAGGGCGTGACAATGCGAACCTGTAGCAACTGCGGAAAGCAAGCGCAGCCGCACAAGAAACGCTGCACGTGTGGCGAGCGTTTGCCTGTCTACAAGCGCACACCGAGCGGTCAGCGTCGCGTATACGCACAAGCTCGGATGCTTGCCGGCATGCGCTTTCCGGCTTGCGTGTGCGGACTGCGCGGTCCGCACGAATGCACACGCACGCGAGAGTGGAAGCAAGACACGCTTTCACTGCTGTCAATGAGGCAGCTGTGAGCACGCCAGCTATCAGGGCGCACAACTGCTGGCAGTGCACGTCCGGATGGGTTCCCGGCACGCCTAAGACGTTCGCGCCGTGGTGCCAGGGTTGCCAGGACAAGAAAGCGGCGGGCCTGCGCACAGGCGCAGAGCCGTTGCCTTTGCGGGTACGGTCGCAAGCACGTTGACAACGAAAAGCGCTACAAGGCCGAGCTTGCTGGGCGCTTGCGTGCGCGCGTGCTTGCGCCTGGTTGACGCACGTCGTACATACTATTTACAAACTATTTGCAAATAGTGCTTGCGCTAATAGCAGGCGGGGAGTAGTCTTACTTTTATGCAAACGAACAACAACGTAACTGCTCAGATCCTCCGTGATACTGTTGTCGCTGAAGAGACGGCTTTGCTTATGGCGCCGCGCTTCACGCAGGTAGAAGCCACCGCGAAAGTTGTATACTTGGACATAGCGCGTAAGGTCACAGCTGCCAGCTAGATTTGACGGCGCGCCTACGGCCGGCGTATGCTCGCTGGTTGTATGCCGCGACGGACAGTCAATCAGCGTATCAAGCTACCTCGCAAAGACGGCGGGGTAGCGCCGCAGGTGCGCGCGCAGCTGGATCGCTTCGTCGAGGGGCTTTTGATGGGGCTAGGGAGCACGCAAGCGGCTGTCTTTGCTGGCGTGTCGTCGAAAGCTGCCGCACGTACAGGGTGCAAGTACAGGACCGACGCCTACGTGCGCGAACGCTTCACGCAGTTGCGGGAGAAGTTGACAAAGGACGAAATCTGTAGCTTCGCTGAGCTTGCGCTAAATGTGAAGACGATAGCCTTCGACGAAGCCGAGATCGTTTCGACAACGCGCGGGCGTTATGGGAAACAGATTGAGATCCGCGAATCAACAAGCAAGACAGCGCGTATTGCTGCGTCCGCGCTGCTTGCTAAGCTCATGGGGCACGAGGCGCCTACGAAGGTTTCCACGACGGTAAACGGTGGTGTGCTGCTGTTGCCTGTCGCTGACAGCATGGAACAGTGGGAAAGTCAAGCAATAACTGCACAAGCAGCATTGCAGAAAGAAGTCGAGCAGGATGCTAACCGATGATGTTCCGCAAGCGTGTGTAGGCTGCGGGCGGCCGACGCTGTGGAAGACATACTACGCTGGCGTGTGGGTGCCTTTGTGCGGGCGTCGCTGTTGTGGAAGCAGCGCAAAACGTATTGAATTGCTGCATACTTGGGCAAGGAAACAGCGCGCAAAAGTCGATGCTGCGATCATGGCGCGTGCTGCACATTTGACGGAAGGGAAGCAATGCTAACCGACGACGAACTGGCCGAAGCGTGCGCGGTGCTGGTTGGGCACGAGGGTCTTGTGCCCTGGCTCTATTGCGACTCTCGCGGTTTTGTAACCGTCGGAGTCGGCGACAAAGTGACACCGGCTTCTGTGCTGACGATGCCGTTTGTGCATATGGCCGACAGTCGCGGCGCAGAAGCAAGCGAAAAGCTACACACCTACGCGCGCGTTCTCGACTTTTTCAAACCAGGCTTGACGGCGCAAGCGTATCGTGCTGTGAGCGACTTGCGGCTACCCGTCGAATTCTGCAAGCGGCTCCTTGCCCACAGAGTCGTCAGCGAGTTTGTTCCGGCAATTGAAAAGCATTGCCCGCAGTTTGCAGAGTTCCCGACGCAGGCGAAGCTTGTTCTTGTGGACATTGCTTACAATGTCGGCACGGCTGGCTTTGCTGCTTTTGTGCAGCTAATTGCGGACTGCAATAGTCTACATTTTGCACGTGCGGCGCTACAGGTGCACACGGAAAAGGACGGCGAGGACGCACGTAATCCCGAGACGTGGGGCGCGCGCAATATGTGGCGGCACGATACGATGCTAGCTGCCGCGAAGGCGGTGCAGTCGTGAGCGATAACCCGTTTGGGATCGTCGACAAGCTGAGTGCAATTGAGCAAGCTGAATTCGATGCGCTCGACAAGACACCGCCTCCTGAAGAGTTGTTGAAAGAGCTGCGCAAGCCCGCAACAGTTGGGTGGGTCCGTAAGTACGTAGGTGTTCACTCGCGTTGGTGTCCTGCCCAGCGCATGCTGCGACGATTGGGTATCTCTGCGCTCGTATTGACTGGCGCTGTGCTGGCGCTTAACATCTTCGGCGCGTTGTCTGCTAAGGCGATGTTCAAAGAGGCGGTGCGCGAAGGTGTGCGTGCGGAGATGAAAGAAGAGATCAAGCGTGAAGTGAAGGAAGCGCTCAAAGAACTTGGATTAGTGCACGCGATGTTGCTTGATATGCAAAGCCACGCGCCGTTTGCATCGTTGCAGGTTGCAGACAGATGACTGCTCTGCTAATTGGCTGCGCGTTGTTGGCAATGTTGGCGGCAGGTTTGCTTGTCTGGGGCTTGTATTACTATCACAAGGCCGCACACATAGTCAGCTTGTCACAGCATCATAATGTGAATCGTGAGTACAAGCTGCGTAAACAACGAGAGGCTGGCGTAGTCGCACACAAATCAAGTACCACAGCCACAACTGAAGTTATCAGGCCACGCAAAGGCGTCGGCTATACACAAGGCGATAAGTAAGACAACAACGAAAGGACTACGATGAAAGACACACGAGTTATTAGGCAGGGATTCCAGGCATTGATCGGATTGGCTGCACTATGCGCAGTTGAGATAACAGCTAGTCCGTTCGATTGGCGCAAGCTTGTTGCCGCGATCATTGCTGGTTGTGGCTTGCTGCTGACCAATCCCCGTCTTGTGCCTGGCGTGAAAGAGGGTATGCCTGCTGCCGGAAGCTCAGCCGCGCCACCTACGCCTACAGTAGGGAGCAAGCCTCTTGCCTTCGTGCTCTTTACTTTCGTTGCGTTCACGGTTCCAAGCTGCCACAACATCACGCCCGATTCGTTTGCCGGCGCAACTGTCGACTGTGCAACGGTAAACCCTGAAGCGTCGGCAGCACTTGCGAGCGTTGAAGCTTGCTTGCTGGCAGTTGTTGCCAGTAACTACGGCGCGTGCCTGTCGGGCTTGGTTACTGAGGCGCATTTTGCAATCGACGAGGTGGCGTGCGTTGTCGCTTGGTATTCGCAACAGCAGAACGTAAAAGTTGCTGCCGGTAAGTACACACCCGCAGATCTGGAATCACGCAAACGCGCCGTTGACTGGCTAGCGGCTGAGCACATTTCGATTCGCAACAGTTACAGCGGAGCACAGTAAAGTGTTCCGCCGTTTCAAGCTCGGCTTGCAGGCGCACGATTCCGTACGCTTGTCGCGCGTGAAGGCGTTGCCTGTCGACCCACTGTTGACACAGGTGCCGCGCGATTGGGCGCAAGGCCGAACTTGGGATGGCAACGTTCTAGACAACGATGTTCTGAGCAACTGTGGTCCCGCTGCTGTAATCAACTGGCTGAAGATGATGGCCGTTGCCTGTGGACGCGACGATCTTGTGTTCACAAATCAAGACTGTCTAGACCTATACACAGCGATGGGATACGACGGAACGCCAGCAACAGACAGCGGCGTTGTCTTGCTTGACCTGATGAACTACATGCAAAACGTAGGCATCAAAGGACTGCGCTTCGATTGCTTCTTCCGCGTTGGCTTTGCCGATGCCACACACCTCGCAACCGCTACTTACCTAGCGCCGCTTATTGTCGGCGCGTCGCTGCCTGTTGCTTGCCAGAACGCAGACACCTGGGGTGAACTTGTAGCAAGCGACGCGCGCGTGTGGGGTGGCCACGCGTACCTGTATCACGCCAATTCACCCGGCGGCGGCAATGGCAAGAGCTGGGGCGCGCCCGTGTTCACCACGCCAGAGTTTCAAGTGCGGCGCTGGAATGAATGCTACTTGCCCGTGTGTCTTGAGTTGAATCCGAGCGGCGTCGATGTTGCACGCTTGCTAACTCTCGCAGGTGAGTTGTGATGCGCTTGTTGCGCCGATTTGCGTGTTGGTTTCTCGGGCATCGCTTGCCCACGTGCGCGCTTGTGTGGTGCCCCGCTTGTCACTTGCGCTGTCCACACTGCGGAGGATGCTAGCGCGTGCAACAAGTAGTTGCCTGGAAGCCGCTTGGAACCGCCGCCGTGCAAGACAGCGACGGCGCTTGGCGTTTGCAAATCAAGCGTGTGACCGGGCAATTGCTGGCTATTCAGTGCAAGTGCGACCACGTCTTCTTCCACGGCGCACGCGGTCGCGGCTCGACCGAGGCGCAGTTGATGGCTTACCGCCGCTATGTTGGTGCCGGCTACGGCTCGCACTGGCGTGGCGTCGTGTTTGACCGTGAATACAAGAACCTAGACGACTTGGTTGCAAAGTCGCATCGCCTATTCAACGGGCGTGGTGACGGCGCCGAGTTTCTTGCTAGTCGCAGTGACTACAAATGGCGGTGGCCGACTGGTGAGGAGTTGATGATTCGCCAGATCAAGAAGGAAGCCGACTATTGGCTGTATCACGGCCAAGAGTTTCCGTTCATCGGCTGGAATGAGCTTCCGAAGTATCCGACGCCGTCACTCTACGATGCGATGGGGAGTTGCAATCGAAGCGGCTTTACGTCGGCAGAGCACTACGCACGCACTGGCGTGATGCTGCCTTCAATTCCGCTGCACACGTTTGCCACAGGCAATCCATTTGGTCCGGGCCACACTTGGGTAAAGAAGCGCTTCATTGACTGCGCGCCTGCCGGCAAGATTACATACACGACAACATTAGTCTTCAATCCACAGACGCAACAGCGTGAGCCTGTGACAACGTCGCAGGTTGCGATCTTCGGTAGCTGGCGCGAGAATGAGCATCTTGATCCGCAGTACGTTGCAGGTCTTGAGCGCATGACCGACAAAGACAAGCAAAAGGCTTGGCGCGACGGCAATTGGAACATTTTAGGCGGCGGTAGCTACGCGCTTGGCGACTTGTGGCGAGACAGTGTCCACATTAAACCGCGTTTTCGCGTGCCTGTTGGTTGTACTGTGTACCGCGCACTCGATTGGGGCACGACTAATCCGTTTTCGGTTGGTTGGTGGATGAAAGCAAATGGTGAAGACATCAAAATGGCGGACGGTTCTACTTGGTGTCCGCCGCCTAATAGTCTAGTGCGCGTAGCAGAGTGGTACGGGAGCGAAGACGTAGGCACCAACGTTGGCCTGCGCATGACAGGCGGTGCAGCCGGACGCGGGATAGCTGAGCGGGAAGCGGCGTTGCTTGCAAACGGTTGGATCTCTAGTCCAGTGTGGGCCGGTCCTGCGGACAACAACATTTTCAGCACAGGCGACAATCTAGCGGCAGATTCAATCGCGAAGCAGATGGAAGCGGAAGGCGTCACCTGGACACGCGCCAACAAGTCGCCGGGATCGCGCAAGCTCGGACTAGACTTGATTCGCACGCGCCTCGAAAATTCATTGCGCGGCGAAGGCCCTGGCCTGTACTATACAGACAACTGTCGCGCAGCTATTACACTGAATCCGACACTGCCGCGCGACGAAGAAAAGACCGACGAAGTAGACACCGAATGCGAAGACCACTTGCACGATGAAGAACGCTATATGGTGCTTGACAGCGGCGCTTCGCTAGCGACTTCAATTGACATCCAATTTGCGAGGTAGACCGATGGCATCCGAGAATGTAACTGCAAACTATGTGCTTCCTGAAGTCGTGTACCGCCGGCTTGACTGGCAGTTGATTGAAGACTGTCTAGCAGGCGAACGCGCGATCAAGCTGCGCGACTTTAGTCATATGAGTCTGCAAAGTAGTAGCCCTAACGACATCTATATCCCCGGCAGCAACAGCAACACGATCAGGGCGCGCGGGACTACGTATCTGCCGATGCCGAATCCCGACGACATGTCGCTAGAAAACATCAAGCGCTATCAGCAGTACGTAATGCGCGCCGTGTTCTACAATGTCGCCAAGCGCACGCATTCTGGATTGACTTCACTAGCTTTTGTGGACAATCCTGTCATTGAGTTGCCGCCAGGATTGCAACTGTTGCTTGACGACGTGAACGGCGCAGGCTTGACACTTGAGCAACAGTTGCGCGAAACACTTGACGGCGTAGCGGCTCACGGCCGCTACGGATTGTTCGTAGACTTCCCGCCTGTTGAAAAGCCTGTTAGCCAAAGCGAGATCGCGGGCTCGACTACACTGCGGCCGATCATTCGTACGTATAAGCCGTGGGACATCATCAACTGGGATGAAGTTGTGGTTGGCGCGCGCAAGGTGCCTTCGCTTGTTGTGCTTGCTGAGCGCTACACTCAGCGCGCGGACGATGGCTTTACCGTAGCAGTCGGCAATCAGTGGCGCGTGCTGCGTCTTACTGCCGCTGGTTACACGGTTACAGTGTATAAAGAAGCGGTCGGCAAAGGCACCGATAGCGAAGTGACGTACTTTCCGAAAGACAAGTCAGGCAAACCGCTGACCGAAATTCCGTTCATTGCTTGCGGCGCGACTAACAACGATCTTTGCATCGATGATCCGCCGATGCTCGACATCGCTACGATGAATATCGCGCACTATCGCAACAGTGCCGACTACGAAGAGTCTGTATTCATGTGCGGGCAACCGACCCCCACACTAACGGGAATGACGAAGGATTGGTGGGAAAACGTTCTGCATCAGACTGTGCGGCTCGGCTCTCGCTCTGCCGTGCCTTTGCCACCGCAATCTGAGCTGAAGCTTATTCAAGCCGAGCCGAACAGTCTCGTGCGTGAGGCAATGCAGGACAAAGAACGCCAGATGGTTTCGCTTGGCGCGCGGCTCATTCAGACGAAGACGGTGCAGCGTACGGCAACCGAAGCAAAGATCGAAACAGCAAGCGAGATGTCGATCCTCACTATGTGCTCAAGTAATGTTGCCGCTGCGTACGTAAAGTGCTTACAGTGGGCCGGCTTGTTCGCGGGCGTACAAGAAGCGTCGAAGATCGAACTACACCCGAATTCGGCGCTGGAACATCTGACGTCGAACGATGAGCGCGCAGCACTGATTGCGGACTTGCAGGCCGGCACACTGTCATTCACCGAAGTACGCAACGAACTGCGCAGCGCTGGCTTGGCAACAGAAGACGACGCCACGGTTAAGGCTGCAAAAGACGCGAAAGACGCCGCAACGGCTAAAGCCGCGAAGGATGCACTGGCGGCGAAAGTTGACAAACCTGGTTCTGTTCCGGCAATGATGCCGAATCCGAAGTGATACCAAAGGAGGCTCCCATGTTGAAAGCAGTGATCGACAAATTGGAAGACGCAGACGAGGCAGATCGTAAGCACTACAAGCCGCTTGACGGTGGCGGATTTTACGCTGACGTTGATGGACTCGGCGAAGGAACCAAGCATCCGTCAGTGGGCGAACTTGTGCGCGCAAAGAGGCGCGAAGCGGATGAAGCGACGAAACAAGCGACTGCGGCAGCCAAGTTCAAAGCCGAGTTAAACGAAGCGCAAGAAGCACTACACAAGCGCCTACAAGGCAAGGTTGACAAGAGCGACCACGAAGCGCTGCAAGCCAGCTATGAAAAGAAGCTCGCAGACGCGGCAGCTGAAAGTCAAACGCGCGAAGGCTCGCTCAGTGCGAGCCTTCGTGAGGTGCTTGTTGACCGCGAAGCGCGGGCGCTTGCCACAGGCATCGCACTGGACACGAACGCAGCCGACTTGCTAGCCGAGTCTGTGCAACGGCGTCTCACCGTGGAAATTACCACAGACGGCAAGGCAGTCACGCGCGTGCTCGGGGCTGACGGCAAGCCTTCTGCGGCGTCGCTTGACGACTTGAAAAAAGAAATAGTTGCAACTCCCAAATATCATGCGCTACTATCGGGATCGAAAGCTAGCGGTAGCGGTGCTACTCCTGGCGGCTCTGGTAGCGGTGCTCCGAGCGGCAGTAAGCAGAAAAATATGGCGCTGATGAGTCCTGCTGAATTGGTAGCGACAATCGACGCAAAGCACGCCGCCGGATAGCACACAGCATGCAGCCGTGTCCCTCCGACGGAATACAACACTCGGAGGGACACCATGGCCGCGAATGCTCTTGCATCACTTGCACTTTTCGAACAGTACGCCTACAGCTCTGCAACGGAAGTCGTCGATCAACAGGTTCAGTTGTTCAACGCCGCCTCGCGCGGCGCAATCGTCTTGCAGTCGGGCAACAACGAGAGCGATTTCAGCGAACTCGCCAAGTACGCGCTGATCGCAAACTTGGTTGTATCGCGCAACGCCTATGACGACAGCGCTGTGTCGGCCGTTGACGTTGCTCGCTTGGTCGAGATTTCGGTCAAGTGCGCCTGGGGCACGCCGCCCGTGAATATCGATCAGCACCTTTGGACCTGGATCCAAAAGTCGCCTGCGGAAGCCGGCGCATTCATCGGGCAACAGCTCGCCGCCGGTATTATGCAACGCAAGCTGAATCTTGCGATAGGAGCGCTTGTCGCTGGCTTGACCGGCGTCGCTTCCACCAACGTGTTCGACAACACCGGCACGGGCGTTGTCACGTTGACGGCACTCAATTCGGCTTCCGCGAAGTTCGGCGACCGCTCGCAGAGCTTGGTTGCTTGGATCATGCACAGCAAGCCGGTTCACGATCTGTACGCAGGCGCAATCACCGGCTCTAACTACCTTTTCAAGTTCGGCGACGTGAATATCCGCGAGGACGGCTTCGGACGCGTCCTTGTCGTGACGGATGCCCCCGCACTGACGTACGTCTCTACCGGCAACAAGTACCGCAGCCTCGGACTCGTGCCCGGCGCCGCTCTGGTCGTGGATAACGCAGCCGATACGCGGGTCAACACGCAGACGAGCAACGGCCGCACGAACATTCACGACACCTACCAGGCACAAGGATCGTTCAACCTGGGAATCAAGGGTTTCAAGTGGGACATCGTCAACGGCGGTAAGTCGCCGAACGATGCCGCGCTTGCGGTGTCCACGAACTGGGATCAGGCTGCTACGTCCATCAAGGATCTGGCAGGCGTGATGCTTCTCTCTACCTGATTCATTCTGTCAGCTATTGGCGTGGCTTGCTCCTTTGCTGCGCCAGTAGCTGACAACTTTACAAATAGGAGAAAGCCTCATGAAAACTGTCAATAAAAAACTGTACTTCATTGCCGGCGTTGCGCCGACGGATGCAGAGCGCGCGGACGCGAAAGCGCTAGGAATCACGGCGTTCCGCCACGCTGAGCTTGCAAGCAACACGCAGATCGAGCATTGCGACGTTGCGGCGGGTGCTGTGCCTGCGTCATACAAGAACGTCGAAGGCATTCAGGTTGTGAAGGCTGCGCCGACGGCTGACGAATTAGCAGCCAAGGCGAAAGCTGAAGCCGAAGCGAAGGCGCAAGCGGAAGCCGACGCATTGAAGAACAAGCGAAAGTAGAGGGGTTTGCGCGTGTCACTCACGGTTGAAGACGGAAGCCTCCCAAATGCAGCTAACAGCTACATTTCCGTGAGTGACACGCGCGCTTTTGCACTTGCTCGTGGGATTGCGCTGCCTGCAACAGACGCGGCGGTTGAAGTGCTGCTAGTTAAGGCAATGGACTACATCGAAGCGCTACGCGCGGAGTTTAAAGGCAGCAAGCTGTCGGCCGCGCAGTCGCTACAGTGGCCACGCGTCGGCGCTATTGTCGACGGCTTCCCTGTAGCTAACAGCGAGATCCCGGCCGTGCTACCAAAAGCGCAGGCGCAGCTCGCTTGCGACGCCGCTACGCTCGGCACGCTCACGCCGATTGGCGACGGGCGCGTTGTAATCGAGGAGCGCGTAGAAGGCGCAGTTGATATTAAGTATGCCGACCATGGAGACAACAACCCGCAACCACAATTGACGGCTGCGCGCCATCTGCTTGCGCCTCTGCTCCTCGGCGGTGAATCTGTTGGCTTTGGCGTTTCGGTGCGCGTATGAACTATCCCGCCTTAGCCTCGACTGCGCAGCGCTTGATACAAGGTGCCGGGCGCACGATTACGATCAATCGCTACGCACCTTCGCGCAATAGTGGCACAGGCGTTGTTACGAAGGGCGGGACTACTGCTTTTAGCACACCCTACGCAGTTGAGTTGCCTGCTGCGAAGGGCTTGCAGATATTCGAGTCTCAAATCAAAGCCGAGTCGCTTGTCATACAACAGCTGCGCTTTTTTGTTGTTGAGGCTGTTGGTCAGACGTTCGCGCCGTTGCCCCGCGACGAGGCTGTTATTGACGGCGAAGTGTGGCCGATTAAAGGCGTGAATGGTTGCACACCTGCAACTGTGCCGATCACCTACAATATCATGGTGGCCACGTGAGTTTTGCGCTAGAGATCGAGAAGTTTGCCGACGATGCACTAGCCGCCGTCGAGAATACGCGGCGCATTTTCATTGGCAATCTGTGCATTCGGATCATTGATCGCACGCCAGTGCTTAGCGGGCACCTCAAAGGCAATTGGCAGCCCAGCATCGGCGCAGCCGCGATGGATGAAGTCCCGCGCGCGTCGAAAGACGGCGGCTATGTCAAGCAGCTTGCACGTGATGTTCTTGCGCAGCTCAAAGGCGACGAGACTTTCTACTTTAGCAACAACGCGCCTTACGTGCTCGTAATCGAGTACGAAGGACACAGTAGCGTTAAGGCGCCCGACGGCATGGTTCGGATCTCCCTCGCTGAAGTTGGCGCGCTTGTTAACGAAGCAATTCGGAACGGTGGCCTATGAGTTTCGCAGCCGCACAGCTCGCCGTCGAAGTGCAGCTTGCAACGCCGCTGGCGGCCTTCGGTGAACTTGTGCAGTGGCCAAATGGCCCGACAATCAAGCCTGACGGCGCGGCATATGCCGAAGTCTTTCACCTACCCGCTAATGCGTTTGTGGACACACTGGGTGCTCACGGCCAAGATCTTGTGCCTGGCGTTACTCAAGTGAATCTGTATTATCCGCTTGAAACAGGCAACGGCGCAGCGGCGTCTGCCGTCGATACGTTTCGCACGTCGTTTGTTGCTGGCCAGTGGCTCAGCAATAGCGGCCAGGCGGTACTTGTTCGTGCATGCGGTCCGGGACCGTCGCACAAAGACGGCAGTTATTTCAAATCAATTGTAAGCATTCAATGGGAAGCGCGCATTTCGCGCTAGAAAGGTTCGATCATGGCCACAGGTGCAGCGCGCAGACTAGGAATCATTGCCGAGGCAACGTATGGTGCAGGTGCAGGCGCTTCGCCTGCATTTGACATCATGCTTGTGCGGTCAGGCGGCCCCAAACTCGACACTGATACTCTTGAGGACGATACGCTCCGCGGCGATTTTCAGAGGCAAGGCGTGCGCGTTGGGGCTCGCAAGGGAACCTTTGCAATCAACGATTGGCTGCGCTACGGTGCGTATGATTCTTGGCTGGAAGCGCTGCTTGGTGGCACTTGGACTGCAAACGTACTCAAAACAGGCATGACCCGCCGATCATTTGCGATTGAGGAGTATTTTGCTGATCTCGCAACGGCGGAAAACGAATATCACGAGTGGGACGGCTGCGAGTTTTCTAGCCTCGACATCAAGGTTGCAAACAATCAGCTTGTGGCGGCTGACTTTGCGGGCGTTTGCCGAAATCTAACGCCGTCAACGTCGGCGATTGCAAGTTCAACGTACAATGTTGCCAACACCAATCAGGCGTTTAGTTTCAAAGATGTGAGCTTCACCGCCGACGGCAGCCCGCTCGGCATCGTAACTGCGTGGAACCTCAAAATTGATCGCGGCTTGCAGCCTCGCTACGTCGCAAACGGCGTCTATTCGCTGCGCCCCGACAGCAAGGTGGTGAAGGTCAACGGCAGCGTCGAAGTGTGGCTCGATGTCGGCGCTACAGCGTTGATCACAGCGCGGCTCGCTGAAACGCAAAAGGCACTCGGGTTGTCCTTAGTCGATCCTGCCGGCAATACGCTTGCAATCAGTGTACCCGCCTTGCGGTTCACGTCGGGATCTCCTGACGTGAGAGGCGACGGATCAATCCCGGTCATGTTCAATTTTGAGGCGTACTACGACAGTGTGACGTCGTCGCAGCTTACAATTACGCGCACGCCGCACGCGTAACCCGCACACAGCAAAGGGAGGCTTCCAATGAAAATCAAGGAATTGTTCACGCGCAGCCGGCATAACGAAGGCGTTCGCGTCGAAATCAAAAGCGAAGCCGGCGCGGTGCTTGGCTGGCTTCGCGTTCGCGGCCTGGACTCGGACGCCTATCGCAGCGCACACGATGCCTTCAATCGCGAAATGGTGCGCTTAGCGACTGCTGTGCGCAACAAGGCCGACGCGCCTCTGCTGACTGCCACACAAGCGGAGAAGGATGCGGCGGCACTCGCCGAGCGCGTGGCGCTGGTTGCTGATTGGAGTTTTGACGACGCGTGCACGCCCGCCAACGTGACAACGCTGCTACAAGAAGCGCCTTTCATCAGCGACCAGATCTACTTCGCGGCGCATGACCGTGACCGTTTTTTAGAGACAGCCTCGCCTGTTTCTATCGATGGGCCGAATACAAGCTCGGATGCGCAAAGCCAGCCACAGCAGGAGCAGGCCACACCCTAGCGGCGGCAGTCGAGGCTTACCGTGCACAGACGGGAAAACTACCACCAGGCCACGCAGAGGCGCCAGAGCCGCCACAAGAGCTGCTTTATTTGTGGACATTATTCTGTGACTTGGCAACAGGCGAGGAGCTTACCTACAGCGAGATTGATGCTTGCGCTAGAGTAACAGGTCGCCAGTTTGCAACATGGGAAGCCGAGGCATTGCACGCCCTGGACAAACTACGAAGGAAGATAGCAAATGAGTCAGTCAGCACATCTTGAGATCGTAGTCACTAGCGGTGGCGTAGTCAGTGCTGACAAAGATCTGAAGCAGCTCACAGCTACTGCGAAGGAAACAGCGCGATCACAGCAGCACCTAGCTGCCGTCTTTGCCGAGGTTGCGGCGGCTGAAGAGAAGGAAGCTGCGAAGGCGATTGCTGCTTCTGAGAAGCAGGCGGCTGCTGCCGCGAAAGCAGCAGCGCGTGAAGCCGACGCGTGGAACGATGCCAAGCAGAAGGCAATCGCGGCATCCGAGCGCAAAGCAGAGGCGGCAGAAAAGGCAGCTCAGCGTCAGATCGCAGCGGCCGACAAGGCAGCAAAGCGTGAAGACGAGCTGTGGAACAATGCGATCCAACGGGCGAAAGCTGGCCTTGACGGCGTGTTACCGATTCGCCCGTCATTGCAGCGAATAGAAGCGAAGCTGAACGAACCGGCGAGTAGCGGTATAGGTGCGGGTATATTGCAAGGTGCTGGCGGCGCTGCTTTGATGGGTGGTGCGGCAGGCGTCGCCGCCGCAGTAACGAGCAAAGTCGTAGGTCTTGGCGGCGATTTTTTGCGTGACTTGATCAACACGACACGCGAATTCGACAAGCTAAGCGCCTCACTGTTGACGGTAACAGGGAGCAGTAAAGAAGCGTCGGCTGTGTTTGCGGTGTTGCAGGACTTTGCAGCGAAGACGCCCTACACGCTTGACCAAACTGTGCACGCTTTCGTGCAACTCAAGAATCTAGGTCTAGACGCCACTGAGCGGTCATTGCGGGCGTTCGGCAACATGGCCGCAGCGTTCGGCGATGACATGGATCACATGCTGTTAGCAGTCGGCGATGCTGTTATGGGCATCAATAGGCCGCTAAAGCAGTTCGGCATCATGGCCGAAGATGCAGGCGGAAAGTCCACGAAATTCAGCGCGGAAGGCAAGACAGTAGCTTACACCTTTCGCGGCGTAACAACTGAAGTCGAGAAAAGCGCAAGCGCTATACAACAGTATCTTGTCAATTTGTCTGAAGCTAAGTTTGCAGACGCGATGGAAAATCGCATGCGAACGCTTGACGGCCAGCTTTCCAATGTAACCGACAACTGGCACAGGTTCGAGACTGCTATTATGAATAGCGGACTGGAAAACAGTCTCGCAGGTGCTGCGGGTCAATTGGCTTCGATGCTTAATACAATGGCCGAGCTTGCAAAGACCTATACAGGTCCCACCATTAGCGGCATCAAAGCAACAGCTGCGGCTATGGTTGGCGGGCTGCCTCTTGTCGGTCCGGGTATTCTTGCAGCAGCGGGATCATACAATCCCGGCAAAGTCATCACTGACGACATGATGGCACAAGAAAAAGATCGACTGGCCAAGCATGCCGCTGACTTATCTAAGCTTGCGCAAGAAAAAGACGTAAACGAAATTCGCGCGCTAGTAAAGCACCTGAAGTCGAAACGCGAGCTTGCCGAGGAAGAGTTTCAGTTTGAACAAGCGCTAATCATGAAGCGCACAACAGGCAATTCAGAACTCGACATGAAGCTTCTTGCAGAATCTGCAAACAAGTACAGCAAAGCCATTGAAGAGTTAGACAATCCGGCGAAGGGCAGCCACAAAGAATACGTGCCTAACATCGGTACGTCGGAGGATTCGGGTTATGCGCGCTATCAGGCAATGCGCGTGAAGCAAGATGCAGACGACTTGCGCGCGGTACACGAAGCGCTGGCGAAGAAAGAAGACAGCGAGCGCGAATTCTACGAACACAACAAAGAGATCCTTGCTGCATCGAAGAAAGACGAAACAGACGCGCTAACTGAGAATGAGACGTTGTGGCTGCTACACCTTGCCAAGCTTGCCGACTTAAAGGCGCAATCCGCGCAAGCAGACGCGAAGAAAGAAGAGGAGTTTCAAAAGCGCATCCGACCCTTCGGCGAGAAGCCGCAATCCGCGTTTATGGCTATCAACACGAAGTTCCAGGGCCAGCAAATCGACTTACGAAGCGCTTTCGGCGATAGGCTACAAGATGATCCGAGCAACCCCTTTGTCGATGAAACCAAGCTTGCGCTGCAAGCGAAGTACAAAGAGAAGTCTGTAGCAATTGAACGCGAACGCGTGAAGGAGATCGCATCGGCGAACGCGCAGCTTGCGCTACAGTCAACGCAAAACGCTGAAGCCATGTTTGGCAGCTTGACGGATGCCGCGAAGAATTGGGGCGGCGCAAACAGCGCGGTTTACAAAGAAATGTTTGCCGCACAGAAAGCGTTTGGTATTGCTAGCGCGGGGGTGAATATGGCGATTGCCATTTCCAACGCATCAAGGCAAGAGTGGCCTGCTAACCTGCCACTAATGATTGAAGCCGCAGCCGACGGCGCGAAGATTCTCGCTATGATTTCGTCGTCTAACTACGCTGGCGCGCACGACTTGGGAGGCGACATTCCCGCGGGTAGCTTCGGACTTGTTGGCGAGCGCGGCCCTGAACTTGTCAATGGCCCCGCGCATGTCACAAGCCGCGCAGATACTGCGCGCATGCTCGCAGGAGGATCTCAACCCAACATCACAATTCACAATGCTTTCGACGCTGGCGATTCTGTTCACGCGTACATGAGCAGCACGCGTGGTCAACAGACATTCGTCAATTACATCAAGCAGAACGCGCACACTATTCGCGCAGTCGCAGGTGTAAGATGACTGCGGTGTGGCCATTCAAACCGCGGCAGGACATTGTGGAAACCCTTGAATGGCTGACTGACGTTCACAGGTGCAAGCGTGCCGAGTATCGCAGGTGCAAGCGCCCGCAACCACGTACTGAGTACCAGTATAAATACTTGCTTGACGAGGTCGACTACGGTGCCGCGAGAGAACTTGCTCGCATAGTAGGCGGCGATCCTGTGCTAGTGCCTGATTGGATCAATGCCACGCATGTCCCGACAATCAGTCCAGGAACTGTGTCGCTTCCTGTGGACATCACTTACGCGCCCGCTTACAAAGGCGTGGGAAGCAGCGTGCTCATTTTCTCGTCACTGTCTAGCTACGAAGTCGTGACCTTGACGGGGTGGGGATCGGGAACGATTTCGATCACCGCAACTGCGCAAGGGCACACCAATCCGGAAGTGATTCCCCTACGTGTTGGTACACTTCCGCAAGAGTTTGCGGGTGATCGCGGACCACACCGCTACGTCGCAGCCTCCACGCGCTTTCTGTGTGTCGACACGGAAGACTTGAATGGTTCTTATGTTGGTATTGGCTATCCTACGTATTTGGGTAACTCAGTTGTTACTGATCCAATCGAAATCATCAATAGCGTACAAGATCACATTGTGCGCGAAGTCGACACAATTGATTCAAAGACCGGGCCGATCTACAACTATCCGTTGTATTCAGCACCTACGCAAGCGGCGGTATTGGCTTGGACGCTTCAAAGTGCATTGGAACTGTGGAACTTGCGCGTGTGGTTGCATACACGGCGCGGGCGTTGTAAACAGTTCTGGACATCCAGTTGGAATAACGACGTGTTGGTGTCTTATGACGTCAACACAGGCGACACTGCGTTGCAAATTGTTGCGATGGGCTTTGCCGCAAAGTACGCGCTGCCTGTAGATATGGCAATTACAGCACTTGACGGAAGTATGCAGTTTGTTCGCATTACAGCAGCATCGGCGGATGCCGCTGGCCACAGTTACTTGACGTTGTCGACGCCTTTTGTTGGCACGTCTATCGCTGCAACTAACATCCTCAAAACAAGCAAGCTCACGCTTGCGCGACTAGCCGCGGATCGCATTGACATCCAGCACTTGCCAGGCAGGCAGGCTACAGTGGTTGCAGCGACCACAGAAGTCCTGGTGTACCCGTGAGTTATCAGACGCGCGACGTTTCCCAGCAAAGCGGCATGCCCGTCGTGCTCTATCAGTTCAATCGTGGTGTGAGCACGTGGCGCTACGTTGCGCTGCCTGAAGCGTTCACGGCGCTTGGCTACACGTGGACACCGGAAGTGATCAATGCGGGAAACATCGGTAGTTCGGGCGAGGTGCCTAAGGACGTGGTCACCATTGCGCTACCAATCACCAATGCAATGGCGGCGGCGTTTCTGGCTTATGCGCCCGATGCTGTCACCACAGTGACGATCTTCCGAACGAACTACGACGATCCGACCAATGGACTTGCAATTTGGAAAGGGCGCGTCCTTAGCGTGTCGACCACGGTCGCCACTGTAACGCTGTCCTGTGAACCCTACTTCACTTCGTTGCGCCGACTAGGGTTGCGCCAGACCTATCAGCGGCAGTGCCGACACATGCTATTCGGCCCCGGGTGCAACGTCGATGCTTCGCTGTACGCATTTTCAGCAACCGTGCTAAATGTCGACCGCAATCTAATTACAGTATTTTCGGCTGGAACGCTGGCCAACTATGTTGGTGGCACAGTCAAAGCGTCCGACGGTACTGTGCGGATGATCGTTGACCAATCCCCGGCAAACGTGCTCACACTTATGCGCCCTGTGCCGCAGTTAATTCAAGACTTCGCCGCGCACCCTACAGGGTTCACGGCAACTCTCTACCCCGGCTGCGACAAGTCGACTTCCAAGTGTCGAGATACTTACAGCAACCTTGGCAACTTCGGCGGATTCCCTGGAATCACAGGCATTAACCCGATGGCAGGGACAAGCAATGTCTTCTAATGAGGTGCTTTAATGGCTTGGGTTGCAATTGGGCTGACGATTGCTGCGTTTGCATACTCGCTATACATGCAGTCTAAATTGCATGTCAGCGACAAGCCGATAATTGCCGAGTTGCCTACAGCAAGCGAGGGCATCCCCATTCCTGTTGTGTTTGGAACACGCACAATAACGTCGCCAAATATCACAGCATTTTTTCCGAGTACGGAGTATTCGTTGGACCGATCACACATCTTCTATGGTGGTGACATGCAGATGTCGCTATGCCATGGGGAACTAGACGCAATCCTCGATGTGCAGTACGCAGACAAGTCCGCGCTCGAAATCATCCCCGGAGTATCGCCCGCGAATGGTGGACTTAGGTTGAATTCATGGCACGGGCATCCCGACACATCACAAGAAGGCATTGACTGCGGTATTACGTTAAACACAGGTGCTGTTAACAACTCCGGCATTGATGCCGGCGCGACAGATCGACTTGCGCAATTGATGAGTCTTCCCGCCGCGTCCGGCGTAGCTCCTACACTGACCACCGCATTGGGGCCTAAGTACAAGGGAGTAGCTACAGCGTTCTTGACAGGTTGCTCTTTCGGACCATCCCCGTATCTGAGGCCGCTATCGTTCACGGTCAAGCGCATTCACACGCGCAATGGCGGCGAAGTGCAGTGGTATGACGAGAAAGCGGAGATTGCCAAGGGAACGCGCAGCCGCCAAGACGTTTGGAAGTACAAGGTGCAAGCGTTTTCTGATTGGGGAGATTGGAGTTGGCCGGGATTCGACGACTCTGCGTGGGATCAAGGGGCGGGCGGAATTGGAAATGCGGAGCCAAATTCAAACGACCCTAATCCCGCCTATGGCGGCACCATGCCTGTACCCTTTGTAGGCACGCAGCTTCCCACGACGTCAGAAGTACGCGGCGCGAGATCATGGGGGCATCAATCGGTGAATCGCGGCACGAAGCTTTGGCTACGTTCGGATCTCGGACCGCTGCCTGTATACCCGTTGACTGTGCAGTGTTGGCACGACGACACAGCCGTATTGTGGTTCAATGGCCACAGAATCACGCTAACGCCGACAATTTCGACTACAGACGAGCAGATCCAACGCTACAACTCGACTGCGCTTATTCCCAAGGAATACATCAACGCGGCTGGCCCTAACGCGGTCGCGTATCGGGTTATGGATGGATACGCCTTACTAGATGACAACCCCTTTGTGCCAGGTAGCCGCGTCGGCAACAGCTGGTTTATCTACGCGGGAATCCAGTTCGGCGCGACGGGGGAAGTCCCGGCCGGCGCCGCCGACTTGAACCCGGCGCACATCATCCACGAGGTGTTGACCGACTCTATTTGGGGTATGGGGTACACTGATGCAGATCTAGACGACGCCGCCTTTCGCGCAGCCGCTGACACGCTTTTTATTGAGGGTTTGGGCGGCTCGTTCGTGTGGACACAACAGCAAACCATCGAGGATTTCTTGACGGACGTATTGCGCCACATCTCGGGCGTGCTGTATGTTGATCGCACTACGGGAAAGTTTGTGCTCAAGCTCATTCGCGATGATTACGCTGTCGGCGGCTTGCCTGTTCTCGACGAGTCGAATGTATCGAAAGTAGAAGATGCTGTTCGCAAGCAAATGGGTGAACTTGTCGGCGCAGTAACTATCACTTATGCGGCATCGTTGCGCGGCGATCAAGGTGCAGTGACTTTGTTCGATCAAGGCGTAATGGCCGCACAAGGCGGCGCTGTCACTTCCAAAATAGACTATCCCGCCATTACATCGCCCGTGAATGCTTCCAAGCTGGCGTTGCGCGATCTGCGGCTGTTAGCCTCGCCCATCCTGACGTGCAAGGTGACAGCGGATCGCCTGGCCGCAACGCTGAACATCGGCGACGCATTCGTGCTGAACTGGCCAGATCTCGAGATCAACAGCTTCGTCATGCGGGTGACGGAACTCGATCTTGGCGACGGCATTTCCGACGCGGTCAAGTTGGTATGCATCGAAGACTTGTTCTTTTTCCCATCGCAGACCATCGCGATGCCGAATGATCAAGTAGCCAAGCCGATCTCAAAGCCGCCCACGCTTGTGGACACCTGGACCTACGTAACAGCGATGTCCCCAGATCACCGCGACCGCGGCATGGTGCCTGTGTGTTTTCTCGGTCCGCATTATAGTGGTGGGAACACCCCTGTATTTGAAGGCATGTGGACTGAAGGCCCAGACGGAACCATGACTAGGAATTCTACCGGTCCTCTTCCTACAACGTGGTTTGATGGTGTAGACCCTGGAACCAACGACCACGGCGGTACATCGTGGCTATTGGGGCAAATGATCTTAGTCTTCACGCACGACACGACGCTATCCGGGTACGACGAGAAGCACACCGGGCTGTACATTGTTGATGATGTCGGCGGTCATTGGGTCGACTACGGGTTGACCACGCAGGCATATGTGAACACATACGCGCGCATGCATCGCGCCCCGGACTACGCGCAAAGCTCCGACTACGTCAAAGACATGATTTTTGATGTTGCTCAAGGAACTGTGCACGGCGGGCACTTCGTCCAGATGCAGTCCGCAAACCCGGTGTTAGGTGGAACGTCGATGTTGTGGACAGACCTGGGCGCCTCGTTCGCGTTCTCGCCTAACTATGATCTACTTTTGAACGAGCAGCTTGCGGATCGAGGAGTTTCGCCCGATGTTGTATTGACTGTCACAGGGACCTACGCCAACGGCACCATCCCATTGACGGAAGCATTCACCACGTTGATTGGAAAGCCTGGCACCACGACAATCCCAAAGGGCAATTGGACAATCACGCCTTCGAGTGTAACGGTAAGTGGCGGTGATGTTGGTGCGACTACTACGTTAGGCTTCAAGTTCTTCCTGTCGCAATCCGGTTCGACGGGAACGGTTCTATTTGAGGCGCAAACTGCCGCGCTATTAGCCGGCACGAAGGTGCCTGACCCTGTAATCTATTCGGCTCCAGATTTCAAGTTGTCACAAACGGATCAGCTTGTTTGCATGCCCACAATGCATACCAACTCTACAACGCCTGTCACAGTGACGATCACCTACAACGCCGCGAATGCAATCAAGGTCAAAATGCCTCGGTCGGTTGTTGAGATTCCGCCCGTGAACTTTGTAACAGTGGTGCTTACCTAATGCCCGTTGTTGCCGGCGTGTTGACTGACTTCGGTTCTGCGCGAAACCTTCGCGTGCAGGGTGTGGGTCCGCTCATCGGCATCGACACTACAGGAATGGGGAACGGCACTCGGCTGTCGCTGTCATTTGTCAACGGGCTGACCATCACGGCAAACGGCTCGCCATCGTTCGGGGCGAAGATCTTGATTGACCACACAGGCACCGCGAGCCTGGTTTGCCCTGCGGATTCGGTTGTGGACTTCGTGCTAATGACTGACTCTGGCGCGTTCGCCTTCTGGATGTACGCGGGCGGGTCGCTAGCCACGGATGGCGGCGCTGGCACGTCGACTACGACCATTATTCCGCTATTTGCCGATACTTACCCTAGCCTTGAAACGTCGCCGACCGTGGCGGCGCAGGCCATCGGCGACTTCGACAACCTCCCGACGGGATCCATCCCCGTCGAGCTGAACGCGTGGGCGCAGGCCGATGTGGGTTACACCGGTACCATCGCGGTGATGATCGGCGGAACCAAGGACAACCCCGACGGCACGACCGCCGCGACTATGACCTACGCGGGGACGGGCTCCTACACGCAGATTTTGCTTCAGGCGAGCATCACGAACCCAGGCGGCAAGCTGCCGGTCAAGCTGGTGCTCTCGTCGAGCGACGCCGCCCACGTGCTTTTGGTCCAGGGCCTGTCGCTCGTCATCGGCACGGGCAGCGCTGGTGCCGGAGGTGGAGGCGGCGGTGCCAATCCCGCCATGGTCCGCTACCTATCGATGCTGTTGGGGTGACAAATGATAGCGATCCAATCCACAGATACCCTACAAGCGAAGCTCGGCGGAACCCCGTCGGCAAACCCCTACTTCTGGGGAAGCTACGTCGATTCCACCGTCGCAGGTGGTGTGACGGGTGATGCCTCTATAGCACCCACGCAGCTAAACGGCGCAACCCCGGTGACGGTGATGTCTGCGCCCGCGGCCGGGACCACGCGCCGAATGCTTGCCTACCGACTGCAAAACACAGCGGCGGCACAGATCACATTGTCGCTCGTGGCCAACTCCATCGCCGTGATTTCCTTCACCCTCGACGTTGGGGACGTGCTGGAGTACGACCAGGCAGCCGGAGTCTTTGTGATCAGAGCGCAGAACGGTGCGGCCAAGTCGCCAGGAGGCGCTGCTATTCCTCACACGCCATTCGGCCCGGACACGGCGACGGTAACGGGATCGCTTACCATCCCGTCCGGGTACTTTTGCCTCAAAGCCACGGGCGCCGAGGACTTTCTCGGCATGTCGCCGGGCAGCCTGCAACCGGGTGACATCTTCTACTTGGCGCTGGCTTCTGGGCGCATCGTGCGCAATGGGGGCTCTGTCGTCTCCCCGGTGGTTCCGTTTTCGATGGCCAACGGTGACCTCACTGCTCCGGCCGGCGCGCAACTCACGTGGCAGCTTGGCCCTGGTGGCACACAGTGGATTTTGAAAGGTGCAGTATGATGAAAAAACGGATACTTGCTCTCGTAGTTTTGGCCCTTGCGGTCGTCGGGCTGTCCGGTCCTGCTCTTAGTGGGTGGTCGATGTTCTGCCCCCTGGACAGCACAGGGAAGGTGGCGATCACCTATCTTCCCACCGGCAGCACGTCGAGCACCGTCACCATCGGCAATGACTCGCGACTCAGCGACTCGCGCACCCCAACGGCGCACGCCTCGACGCACGTATCGACGGGCGGCGACCCTATCGCAAACGTTGTGGCGGCCGGAGCGTCCGGGCTCATGTCGGGCGCGGATAAGACCAAGTTGGATGGAGTCGCCACGGGCGCGACGGCGACGGCGCTTTCCAGCACCACGCCCGCCGCAGAAACCAGCGGACTTGCTGGCGCGGTAGGCGTTGGCACCACCGCTGCCAGGGCAGACCACGTGCACGGCATGCCCACCCTTTTGGCACTGTCCGCCACAACGCCATCGACGCAAGCGTTCGGCGATTCCGCCGTCGTAGGAACCGACGCGGGGGCAGCGCACGCAGACCACAAGCACGCAATGCCGGCGGCACCGACGGCGTCTAGTGTTGGTCTGGGGAGCGTGACCAACGACGCGCAAACCAAGGCCGCAGTGGTACCGAACACAGCGCCGGCTGCCGGGAACCTGCTTGTAGGAAATGCGGGAGGAACGGCCTATGCCTCAGTGGCAGCGAGCGGGGACGTGTTTGTTTCATCCACTGGCGCGCACACGATCCAGGCATCCTCAGTAACGCTGGCCAAGCAGGCGAACCTCGCCGCCAACTCGATTCAAGGAAACAACACCGGCAGCCCGGCAGCCCCGCTCGCCCTCACGGTGGCGCAGACCCAGACGCTTCTGAGTGTGCAGCCTCGCGGATTCACCACGACGGCGATGACTGGGACCACCACGACCCTCACGAGCGCGAGCACTCGGTTACAGGTATTCACCGGCTCATCGTCGTCCGTTCAAACAGTCGTCCTGCCTGACGCTACCACGCTGCCATTCATCGATTGGGGCTACGAATTCGACAACGTCACCTCAGGCACGGGCAATCTAACCGTGCAGACCAATGGCGGCGCAACGCTGTGGATTGTTGCGCCTGGAACGTGCGTGTACGTCAATCTGCTGACCAAGTCAGTGGCGGCAGGCACCTGGGAAACGGATTATCTTGGAGACGTTGTCGCGACAGGCAAGAAACTCACGGTCAACAACTCGCTCACGTTGGCGGGAACCGACGGCACGACGGTCACATTTCCCGCCGTCTCGACGCCGGTTGCAGCCGTGAATACCGCGGCAGCTCTGGCCACGGTGACCACGACGGTGGAGACAATCGTCGCGCAGCTGTCGATTCCTGCCAACACGGTGAAGGTTGGTACCGTGTTTCGCGTGAAAGTGTCCTACCACCCGGCAGCGACTACGATCATCACGGGCCGCTTGCGCGTGGGTTCGGCCGGCACGATTGCAGACGCTGCGCTGGTGACCTGCTACGCGACCGCGGCCACCAACGCGGGAACGAGGTATGCCGAGTGCATCTCGGGCGTTCAGGCTATCGGGGCGAGCGCTACACACCTAGGAGCGGGACAGGAAGAGGTTGGAGCCATCGGGGCGAGCGGTGTGCAGGCAGCAACATCGGGCACGTTCAACTCGACAAACGCAAACTTCGTCAGTTTCACACTGCAAAACACGTCGTCAACAACAACCACGGTCTACGCGGTTACGCTCGAAATGGTGGCATCATGATCAGAACCCGTGCAATCCTGCTCGGCTGGTTTCTCGTCGCCCTTGCGCTTCCGCCGGCAGCGTGGGGCGTGACGACCACCGAGGGCACCGACGGCACGTCAGGCCCGGCCGGCGCTGCCCAGAAGGACGCCACGACCATCAACGCCAGTCACAAGACCGGGCAGACATTTTGCTCACAGGCTTCCCGTGGGGCCATCGTCAGCTTGCCCGGCGGCTCGGTCATCACGCTGAATGCGTGCTCAACTAGCACCATCCGCTCAACCGACATCGGCACGACCGGCACCGGCACGAGCATCATCCCGGTGACAGGGACCGACGGCAAGATCAACACGGCGATCATTCCCGACCAAAGCACCAACATTGCCGGAACCACGAACTACATACCGAAGTGGACGAGTGGCAACCAACTGGCGCTGTCGTCACTGCTAGATTCTGGAGCAAACCTATCGCGATCTGTATCTGGCACCAATTATTTGAAACTGTACAGCTACTACGCCGGAGCGTCATACCCTTTGTTGGGGCTGTACCATTCCAACTCCAGTACCATTGGGGATCTAGTAACAACGACCAACGGACAGGCTCACGGATCGATAGTCTTCATGGGTGTTAATTCTAATTCTACGCCCGCACTGGGGTTCGGTGCTACCGTGCAAGCCATACAGGTTGGATCTTCGGGAACAACGTTCGTTCCGACCAAGCTCGTACTGCAAGCATATTCTGCATCTGCTGCAAACACGAACCAACTCGTCCTCAACTCCGATGGCACCGTCAGCATGTCGGGCGCCGTGTCGGCATCGAACATCACGGCCACACCAGGCGCGACCCAAATACCGATCAGCGACGGCAGCGGGACGCTCAACTCGTGGGTCACACATGCCTCTGGCGACCTCGCAGCCGATGGTACGACGGGCACGGGATGCACCACGATCAGCAGCAGTAGCGGCAAGGTCACCGCGTGCGACACAACGGCCAAAGTCACGGCGAACGGCGCGATCACCGGTGCGACTAAGACGAAAATCACCTACGACAGTAAGGGACTAATCACGAGCGGTGCAGATGCGACAGCGGCGGACGTGGGGGCCGTGGCGAGCAACACCGCCATCACCGCATCCGGCGCAACAAACAAGCTCGTGCAGTACGATACCAAGGGGCTCGTACTCAGCGGCACAACCGCGGGCAACGCCGCGACCAAAGACGTCGGCACGACTGCCGGCACGGTTGCGGCGGGGGATGACTCGCGCATCGTCAATGCGTTGCAGTCGCTCCCCCTGCCCTACTACACCGCCACCGGCAAC
>QGNH01000443.1_pt2 | contig 42106 bp, 61 predicted proteins | sample 1735481 | NCBI WGS metagenome assembly QGNH01 (sample SAMN09239004, study PRJNA386568) | Viral metagenome, whole genome shotgun sequencing project. | reverse complement strand
GGGCCGAAGCGGCGGAAGCCGTGCCGGTGGGTACGCTCGCGGCTCTAGCGGTCGAAGCACGCTCGCAGTTCAACCTGCGTCACATCCCGCTCCACCTCCTCACGATTCTCGCTCGGCGCGCTCGCGGGTCGTCCCTGGTGTCGCAGACCATCGGAGCGGTGATTCAGCGCGCGGACGAGCTTGCCGAGTTTCTGACGCTGTACGCGAAGGCGAACGGCGTGCTCCCCAACGCGGTCAAGCCGAAGCTATCGGCGCAGGTGAAGCGCGGCCTGGCGCTCGCGTTCACCAAGTTCGACGCATACCAACTCGCCAAGTACGACCGGGCGAACGCGGTGCGGCTGCGGGACGCCCTGTTCTTGTCCCACGCCAAGCCCAACGACGACGAACAGGCTGCGCTCTGGAAGCAACTGATTGCCGGCGAGTTGCCCGTTCCCGATACCTGGGAGGTCGCGCTCTCGGGTGGAGCCGACAAGAAGGAGACGTTCGAGCGCCTTCTGCGTGAAGGTCGCCTTGGGTATCTCGCGCTGCTCCGCAACCTGCGGAACATGGAGCAGGCGAAGGTCGATGACACGCTAATCCGGGATGCGGTTCTCGCGCGCAAGGGCGCGCATCGCGTCCTGCCGTTCCGGTTCATCGCTGCTGCCCGAGCCGTTCCGCGGTTCGAGCCGTGGCTGGACGCGGCGCTTCAGGTGAACATCGCCACCACCGAGCCGCTCTCAGGGCGCACCATCGTCCTGGTGGACGTATCGGGGTCGATGGATGCCGCTCTCTCCGCTCGGTCGAACCTCACGCGGGTGGATGCTGCGGCCGCGCTCGCATCGGTCGCGAACGGCAACCTGCGAGTGTTCTCGTTCTCGAACAACCTGGTGGAGGTTCCGGCTCGGCGAGGAATGTCAGGCGTCGATGCAGTCGTGAAGTCTCAGCCTCACGGCGGGACGCGCCTCGGCGCAGCGGTCACGGCTATCAACGGCATCGAGCACGACCGTCTCATCGTTGTGTCAGACGAGCAGTCGCAGGATGCGGTCCCGCAACCTGTCGCGAAGCACGCGTACATGATTAACGTCGCCTCAGCCCGTAACGGCGTCGGCTACGGGAAGTGGACACACATCGACGGCTTCAGCGAACGGGTGTTCACGTTCATCCGTGAAAACGAAGCCCAAGCCACCTAGGCGCAGCGTAGACCGGCTGGCAATCGTAGAGGTCGCCGCCGGTCGTGCGCTCAGTCCAAGCGAGGACGACGCTCTGCGCGAGTACGCTCGCCGGAACGATCGTTCTCTTTCATGGGTGATACGCAGGGCGCTCCGAGAGTTCTTGGAGCGTTTACTGTGAAAGCCGCGGACACCCCGGAGGAGGGGCGATGACCTACGATGCTACGGTAGACGCGCTAGCGGCGTTTACCGAGGCGCTACGGACCGAATCGGTAGTGTCCGAACACGATGACAACCGCGAGTGCTACGATGAAACTCCCGATGCTACCGGGTAGCGTCGGGCCAAGCGGATAGATCGGCGACCTCCACGCTGCGTTGAACAGCCCAAGGAAGAACGCGATCACCCAAACCACGAGGTAAATCTCGCACAGAACGACGATGAACTCGATGAGCGTGGAGAGGCCGATCACAGGTCCTTCACCACGGAGATCGCGCCAGCGGTGATGTACGCTGCGATCGTTGCCGGCGGGAGCGACTTGAAGCCGGCGTTGACCTCGGACTCGACGGTGCCCTTCGTGGCGTCGATGAAGACGCCAAGCAGACCGTTGCCCTTGAGGCCCGCGATGAACGAGTCGGCCATGGTTTCGAGCGGCGTCTCGCCCGAGGTGATCGTGTCCAGGAGCGCAGTCTGGGCGGCCGGGGAGTTGATGGCGCTGATGAGCAGCGTTTGGGCTTCAGCGGGAAGCGGCATAGTGGAGTCTTTCTGCGGCTCGGGCGCCGCGACCGGAATCGGTACCTGTTGGTTCGCCGCATGAGGCGTTCCCCCTAGGGCGAGTCGAATCTCATCGGTTAGTTTGGGCACTACCGCTGCGCTTTGAGGATCGCATCGACGTGCGCTCGGAAGGTCTGGTAGAGGGCGGTTTGCTTTGCGTGACGGGCGGCCGGATCGGGAATCCGGCGAGCGGCGTTGTACGCGCGCTGGAAGCCGTCGAACAGCCGCGACAGGCGGTGCTGCTCTTGTGGGTTGGCCTCGCCGTACTGAAAGCCGCCCGCAAGGTTCCCGATCGCCCGGCCCGGAGCACCGCCGAGCGCCTCGCCGGCGCCGTGGACGATCCCGCCGACGAGCTCGGAGAACGGAATCTCGTTCTGCCCAACGTACTGGCCGATCTGTTCGAGCTGCGTCGTGAGCGGAGCGTCCTTGTCGTAGATGACGTTCGAGGTCGGGGTAACGCCTGGCTCCTGCGGCTCTTTGAACTGCTGCTCCGCCGCTCCAGCGAGGGCGGAGAGACCGGGAGTGAGGTGGTACTGCGCCATGTTCAAGAACGGTTGAACGCGCTCCGACAGCCCGCCTTGCGGATCGACCTGCCCGCTCTCACGCGGAAGGGCCATCTCCAGCAGCGGTTCGAGTCGCTTCTGCGGCATCGGCAGCGCTTGGTACTGCGGATCACCTTCCTTGTCGGTTCCGGTGTACGCGGTGAACGGAGCTTCCTTGCCCACGTTCGGGTCGCCGGCAACCTCGTTCTGGGTCGTGATCGCCTGCATGGGAGCGTTGAGCCACTGCGGCTTGGTCGCCAGCGTCTTAGCCCAGAAGGGGATGACCGCTTTCGTCCACGGATAGAAGAAGAACGCCCAGCTGATCTTGCGCTCGGTGGCGGTGAGGTTGTCGTAGTCGCCGAACGCCAGGCGGACCAATTCCCCCGCCTTCGCCTTATCGGTACCCTTCGCAACGAGCGAGGCCCAGAACTCCGTCGCCATCCGCCGCTCGATGGTGTCGAACACGATCTTGCGATTGATCTCCGCAACCCGCGACGCGGTCCAGTCCGCCGCGGCAGGAACGCCTTCGCGCAGCGCGTCGGGGAATGACTGCACGAGTCGAGACGCGTTGCCGCCGAACGTGAAGCCCGAGAGTGACGCATGCGCCCCGTACTCCGCCGCTTCGTGATCGAGTGGTGAATCGCGGAAGACGTTCACGAGCCGCTTGGGGTCACCGCCGCCGCCGAGGTACGACCACAGCAGGTTGTAGCCGGGGTGGATGAGCGGGTTCGTCAGGATGCCGATGCGGAACAGCGAGTTGTAGCGGTCAATCCACGCGCCGACCCCCTCGGCGTCACGAGCGGGGGCCCCGGCATCGGTCAGGTACTTCACGACCTCCGGCTTGACGTCGGTGTACGCAAGCCGATCCAAGCCCGAGAGACCCGACACCGCTCTGACCTGCGTGTACTCGCCCGGCGTCAGCGAAGCGCGTACGCCGCGGGAGCCGCCCCAGACCGCTGCCTCCGGTGCGCCGCGAACGACCGTCGGCCCCTCCGGGCGCATGAGGTCGTTCGCATAGTCATCGCGGAGTTTGCGGTACGCTGCGCTGATTGGACGGCTGGGGTCGAGCATTCGTGCCGAGAGGTCCGCGCCGCGCTGCATCGCTGCGGCCTGCACCCGGCCGACCTGCTGCGTGAGCCGATTGCCGATCGCCGAAGGAATCTTCGCGTTCCCGACCGCACGCTGGATGCGCGTCAGCCCTGGCCCGGCCCGCATGTTCTCCGACAGCCGCGCGTTCGCCAGTCGCGGGTCCATGAGCCGACGCCGGGCCGCCGCGGTGACGTCCTGCGGACTCAGCCCGAACTGCCGCGCGACGTCCTGTGCTGCACGCTGAGCGGCGAAGCGCGTGGCCGCCTTCTTCGTAGCGGCCCTCGCAGCTACGAGTGCCTGCTCACCCGTCGCTCCACCAAATCGGACCTCTTGTGCCGCATCGGTCGTGGCGAGGTTGCGAATGAAGTCGTCCAGCGCGACGTTCATCGACACACGGTTGAGGTGCGCGACCAATTGCGTGTACGGATTGAAGTCGGGCTTGAGTTTGACCGCACCCTTAGCGACCGCAGCGAGTACCTCATCGAACGAGTCGAAAACCTTCTCGTGCGAGGTCGGCGCACGCCAGCGCATCCGCCCCGTTGCCCCGGCCTGCGGAGCGCCGCCCATGGCAATCTCGCGGGCGGTCTCCGGGACCTCGTACGCGCCGCGCATGTTGAAGTAGTTGTCGTGCTCGGAAGACAACATCCCGCGCTCACGCTGCACCGCGTCCGTCTCATTGGTGACGGACCGAAACTGTGCCGCTCGTGCGGCAAGGTCGGCCTCGGAAATCCCCGAGGAGTGTGCGACGGGCTTTGGTGCTCCGCCGGTCGCTTGGCGAAGAATCTCGAACTGCTCGTCACGCGTCAGGCCGCCGAGCGCCATCCGTCCGGGGTTGCCGAAGATCGCCGTCGCGACCGCCACGTTGTGCGTCTTCGCTCGCCCCGCCGCCGCATCGGCACGATATCCGACCATCCGTGCTTCTTCGCCCCCAGCTTGCCGAAGAGGATGGTACTTGTCGAATGCCGCCGACAACGCTTCGCCAACCCGAGCGATGGCCGGACCAATGATCGGCGCCGCGCGCAACCCTTTCGCCGCGAGGCCGCCGACCGCGCCCGTAACGAGATTCGACGGGTTGGCGAACTCCTGCGCGAAGTCGGCCGCGCCGGAGACCTTCGGATGGCCCAAGAAGAAGCGCGCAGCGCTCTTGCCGACCCCCGAGGCTCCTGGGTTCGCCAGCACGCGCCGCATCGAGCCTGGACGGAAGTAGACGTCATTCTCGGCCACGTTCGAAAGTGCGCCTGGAACGTTGCCCCACCCGCCGCCTTCTCGCAAGTCCTTCGTGACTTGGTCCCACTGCCGTCCGGTGCCGTGCGTATCGAACAGGTCGTGAACGACGGCTTCGCCGTAGGCCAGCGGGAGGTCGAGCGCGTTACCGATGGTGCCAAGGGCTGAGCCCATCCCGCGCACCGCGTGCTGCACCGCGCCCTCTTGCGGCGGCTTCGTCAGGTCGAGCCCGGAGAAGATGCTGTGACTGGCGGGGCGAGCGGATGGCGCGGCAAGATTGATCCCCGAGAAGACGCCGTGCTGTTCTGGCGGCTGAGCTGGTGGCGGCGTAGACGGCGGTGGGGACGCACGAAGGTCGATGCCCTGAAAAACGCCAGCCACTTATTCTACGGGCACCATATAGCCAGCGGGCGGGATGCGCGTGGGAGCGATATGGCCTTTAGGAATGTCGTCCCATCCACCAGGACCGCCGTGACGAACCGCGGTCTTCGCGTGGAAGTACCGACTGGCATTGCGAGCGATCGCGGCCGTCATGGGTCCAGTATAACTCGGCGGCGCGACTTGATACCCAGTCGAGTTGTCAACCCCATTGGTGATGTAGTTCGGGTCGCTCCATCCCTTAAGATGCTCACCATTCGGGGCAAAGTCCGGGAGGTGTCCAGCGGCGTCCGGCTTTAGCCCAAGTTGATAAGCCCGATAGAGTTTGTAGCCACCGCTCTCGCCTTTCGCATCGACAGGGTCCCACTTAGCGCCGTACTTTTGGAACCACGAGCGAAAGCCCAGATCACTCATTGGGGAGGGCGCGCGGCGGCATCGCTGCCTCCACCTTGCAGTTGCCGCCGCCGGGCAAGGTACCTCGCCATGACGTTTCTTACGTATGCTTGCGTCTCGGGAATGTTCGGGATCATCGAGCGTGACGCTTCGACCGCACCAGGGCCGGCGTTATACGCGGCGAGCGCGCGCGGGATCGACTTGAAGCGTTCGAGTTGCGCGCGAAGATAGACCGCTGCTCCAGCGAGGTTCTGGACCGGGTCGTTCGGATCGACACCGAGCCCCGCTGCGGTCCCGGGCATGAGTTGGCCGAGCCCCTGCGCCCCGACCTTCGAGACGGCGCTATTGCGCCCCCCGCTTTCGTTGCCGACGACAGCTTCGAGTAAAGCGGGATCGACGTTCGCCGAACGGGCGACGGCCTGCAATGCTGCACCGTAGGTCGCCGCCGACGCAGCAGCCTGAAGCGCCTTCGCCACGCGCGGGTCGAACGCCGGATGACCACCTTGCGCGGTCGTGCCGGGCGGAGCAAGTGGAGCGGGTGTCTTGATTCGCGGCGTACGTCCCTGCGGTTGCGTCCCAACCGGAGCCGTCGGCGCCGGGTGCTGTGGAGACGGTGCGACGCCGGTCGCGATGACTCGCTGCGCCGTGGCCGGGTCAAGGTTGTACGGCGGCGCCGTGAGCGACCGCGCCACGTTCGCAGCGGCCTCCTGTTGGCTCATTCCGCGCTGCGCCATTGCGGCCATCGCTTGCTTCGCGAAGGCGACCGGATCGGCGTGCTGCGTCGGAGGCGGTACTCCCGGCGCTCCGCCTTGCGGTTCCCGAGCCACGATCTGATGCGCCTGCGCGAGCGCCGTCTCAGGGGTCAGCGACGGGTTGTGAGCACGCAGGTTCTCGGCCCGCGCCCGAATCTCGGCGTTCCGATCCTGGTACTGCGGAGACGGCCCCTGCGAACCCAGCCCGGTCGGCTGACCGGGCGCCGTGGGTGCGTTCGGGTCAGCGGACGACGGCGCGGCCTGTTCGGCAACCGGCTTACCGTGTGCGGCACGCGTCTTCCGCCACGTCTCGGTCAGCGACTGCACCTGTGCGGCCGATAGCTGATCGGCGCCGGGAATCTGGCTGATCGCCTGGTGAAGCGCCTGCTCCGTCGGGATGCTGTCAGCCTTGGTCGAGACCTGCTCGGTCAACGGTGCGAGAGCCGCGGGAGCAACGCCAGGGCCGCTCCCGATGGCCGGCTGTGCCGGACGCGGCGTAGCGGGCGCAGGAGTGCCTCCCGGGGTACGTCCGGGGATCGGCGTGTTCTCCCAGTTTGGAGTTCCGCCCGTTCCACGTGGAACACCGCCGGGCACGTCGCCGCCTGGCGTCGCCAGCGCGCTCGCCCCCGCTCCGAGCGCTGCCCGAACCGCCGCCGCCACCACGGCCGATTCGCTGTTGCTCCCGCCGCCGCTCTCATACGACCCGTCGAGCGGTTCTCCGTCTACCGTCTCGCCGCTGAGAAGAGCCGGGTCACCCAAAAGCGCCGCGTTGCCGAGTTCAGGATGCTTCGCCGTGACCTGCGTGTAGAGCGTATCGACCGCTGTGCTGGCTTGGTTGATCGCCTGGCCGATCTTCTGCTGCTTCACCTCGTCCGTATCGGTTCCGGCCGCGATCGAGCGGATGACGCCGTTGAGCCCAGCGTTGATCGTCGACGCCCGCGCTCGTGCTGCGGCGAGGCTGTTCTGGCCGACGTAACGGCTGTCGCGGCCCGTCTCCTGGAGCGCGGCGATTTTCCACCGCAGCGTGTTCGCATTCGCTGCGTCCTCGGCCGTGATGACGTTGCGGGTCATCATTACTTGGTACATTTGCGTATCGTGCTGTGAGAGGCGCGCGAGGTTGCGCTCGTCTAGACCGAGCTTCTTGGTCTGAAGCGCGAGTTTCGCGGCGTTCTCTTTGAAGCGTTCGTGGTCTTCTCGGACCTTCTCGCTGAGTACCGCTTGACGATTCTCAGCCGCAGCCTTCGCCGCGTCAGCCCGCTCCTGCGTCGCCGCGGCTGCGGCTTGGGCGCGCTCGGCGATATTCGCCTGAGTATCGGCCGCCTGCACCTCCGTACGCGCAATTTCGCCCTTCTGCTGGTATCCGGCGAGCTTGCTCTCGTAGTCCGCCTTCGCTTGGCCTTCGTCTCGGCTGTAACGATCTTGCGCGCCACGCGCTGACCCGCCAAGGTATCCGGTTGCTGCGGCGGCAATCGGGGCACCCGGAAACAGCACCGACAGGATACCGGCAATGATCGAGCCCGTCTTATTCGGCGGCTTGTACGTCGCGTTCTGAATCGTTGGCGGAGGTGTGTTTTGCCAATCGGTCAGCGCCGTGTTCGCTTTGCCCATCGCGGCGTTTGCCGCATCGGCATAGCCTTGCAACGAGGCCGGCGTCTGTGGCGCCGGGCCCATCGTTGAGCCGAGGCCCGTTGGCGAACCGGGAGCCGTTGGCGCAAGCGGATCGGGGTCGGAGACGGTCGGCGGCATAGCAGCCATCGTCAGCCCTCCCCGTAGCGTTCGCGCGTAGCGAGAGCGCCCAGGGCGTCCTGCACGGCACCACCAAGAGCGCTACTGAGGTCGCCGAACCATTCCGATTCGTAACGCGCATAGCAGTCGCGGTCGAAATGAATCCGCGCTCCCGGCGGGCTGTCGTTCATTGCTCCAGCGTATCGCTCGGTTGGGCCGACAGGCTCTTGACAGACGAGGCATGCCGTCATCACGCACCCGCTGCGGCGATTTCGCCGTACGCTGACAGCGCGCTGTTGAGGTTGCTTGATGCACCCTGCTGCGCCGTGCCGTAGATGTTGCCGTAGATGTTGCCCTGCGACTGCTCGCCCGTCGTGATCGCGCTCGTCACGCCCGTATTCGGTCCGAACGAGTTCAGATAAGCTGAAAGCTCCGACCCGCTCTCGGACGTCCCCGCCCCGAACAGTTCGTTGAGGTAGTTGTTGTAGTCCGACTCGTTGGTTCCCAGGGCCGATGCGTAGTAGGCGGCGTTCGTCCCCGTCGCGGCATTCGCGGCCCCCGCGTTGGTGATGTTCGCTTGTTGCGTATTGGCTTGATTCGCCGCAGTGTCGGCCTGCGAGTAGCTGTACCCCTGGCTCACGATCGGTTCGAGTGCGCCAGCGTATGCCGCGGCCTGCTGCCCTTCAAGGTTCCCTTGCAGGTACGACGCGGCGCCGGAGCTCGAGATACCACGCGCGGCGTCGGAATCCTGAAGTTGCGACTGCTGCTGAGCAAACTCGGGGCCGAGCGCAGTTCCCAAGAGACCGGCGTACTCGTCCATGTACTGCCCGCTCTGTGCCGGATCGACGGTGGCGGCGTTCGCATAGGTTGGCGTGACGGATGGCAGCGCACCGAACGCCTGGACCGGAGCGGGCGCCGTGCCGGCGACTTGCGCCGCGGTCGGCAAGCCCGACGCTGTTCCCGCCGTGGTCGCGGTCCCGTTTGCCGCTGCGGTTGCCGCTTCGGGGGTCGTTGGGGTAGCGGCTGGTGTCGGCGTAGCTTGAGCCGCGTACTGAGCGTATGCCGTCGTAGGGTCGGCAATCGGCTCGACGCCGGTCAGGCTCGTTGTTCCGATGGCCATGCTAGGCTACCGCCGCGGGAACGGGAACCGGAGCGGGCGCGGTCCCCTGCGCGGTCGTGCGTTTCGGCGCGGCAAAGGCGTTCGTCGTTGTTGGGGTTGCAGTCGCGGGCTGGGCGAAGGCATTCGATACGCTCGTCGTCCCCAGCGTCGTGCCCGGCCCTGAAGAACCGAATGCCACGGCGTCCGACGGATTTACCGCATACGACGACGGCGAGAGCGTCGATGCCGCTTGGAAGTACGGGTTTTCGCCGAGGTTCGCGATGGCTGAGCGTTCTTGTCCCTGCTGGGCCGCGACGTAGTTCTCGACCTGCTGAATGTCTTGCTGGTCGATCCCTTGGACGGTCGATTCGGCTCCCTGCGCCTGCTTTTGGGGGCTGGAGAATAGACTACCCATGCTCATGGCGTAAAGTCCTTCGCAAGCACGTCGGCAATCGGTTCGTAGCCGCGCTTGAGCAATGCAGCGCGGTGCGTCGGGTTATCATTCCTCACGATCCCGGCAAGGTTCAGCTTCCTTTCGCGCTCGGTCGCGAGGCGCTGAACGAGCGCTTCGGCCCAATCAGCCAGCAGGCCCATCGCGTACAGTCCCAGCCGACTCACCTCGGGCCACAGTTCATCGACTACGAACCCTGCCTCCGTCTCGCGCAGCAGCATCACCGCTCGCAACACAACACCCTCACGCACGACCGCACCGTGGGCGCCGGGCGAGTAGTGAAAGTGCTGCATCCCGTGCGAGCGAGCAATTCGGAGCATTTCAGCCGCGTCTTCGGGACGGAGTGCATCGACGGTCAGCATTTCAGTCATCGTGTCAGCCGATCAAGAGGGTGGCGACGGTCGCGGTCGGGTAAGCGCGCACGATGATTTGCGAGCCCGACCAGCCGGCTTGTCCGGCGCTGCCCTCGTAGACGATCGCTCCCGCGCTGGTCGAAAACAGGATGAACCCGGACGGCGTGCGGGGGAGTTGAATAGGGATGGTCGTGTTCGTCGTGTTCACCGTTACGCCGACTCGGACCCAAAACGAGCCCAGCGGCGTGTTGTCTACCAGCGGATCGGACAGCGGGATACCGACCGCCTGCGAGGCGCGAAGAGCCTGAGTCGCTCGACCGAGAGCCGCCATGCTCCTTCCTTCGCGCCCCGGTCACGTCAGCCCCCGCTGCGAGTAGACGCCCGAGCAGCCGACGAAAATCCACGGCGGAGACGCCTGCGCCGTGCTGATGCCGAACGCGAACGTGTCCCCCTGCGTGCCCGGGAAGTCGATCCGGGAGTACGGCGGGCCGTACAGCACAAAGCCGGTGACGCCGCCCCAGTACTCCTGCCCCCAGTAGCCGACCATCCAAATGAGCGCGTTGGACGTCAGATTGACCGTATCGACAATTCCCGTGACGACCGGGTTGGCGTAGTCAACGCTGAGCGTGAAGTTCGCGTGAAGCGAGCCGGAGATGAACAGGGACGGGTAAACCCGCTGGATCGCTTTGGTGGTCCCGGGATCGCCGATCCAAAAGAGCTTCGACAGGCAGGCCGCCTGAATTGGGACTCCGTCATCAAGCGCGCTCTGAATCGTAGAGCTCGGAACGTAGTCCCAGACGTAGGTCTGTCCGGTCGTTGACGAGCCGACCACGGCTACATACGGACTCGGATCGGTCGGAGCATCCAGCAGGATCATCGACGCGATGCCGGGCGTGGTCTGGAGAACCGTCCAACCCTTTGCATCGAGGTCGAACACCAGAATCGTGTTGGGCGTATTCGAGTAGGAGCAATAGCCGAGGTGAACGCGGTTGTTGTACGCGCACGACCATGCCAAACTCCGGTTCTGGGTGAGCGGGTAGCCGGGCGTGAACGGGTCGTTGAGAATCCACGGCTCGACTTTGCCGCTCAGTCGCTTGGGAATCGTCTGCCCGTCGAAGGCATAGTAGGCATTGCGGCCGAGGCCGTATACGATGCCGTCCGCGCAGCACATCGACCGACCCGACGTGATACCGTCCTGAAACGGAATGTCCTGGAGGTAGAAGGTCGACGGGCCCGTGCCGTACAGCACCGACAGTCCCGAGTTGCGGCCGATGACCAGCGTGGCCGTAGCGCCGGTTCCCTGCGCGCACAGGCCGCTCACGGGAGCCGAAAGCACGAAGTTGCGATAGCCAGGCAGCGTCTCCATCGACGCGATGATGCCGTCGCCTGCACCAAAGATTTGATTCGGATACGCCTCGATGCCGCCGAACCACAGAATGCCGTTGACGACCGCGCACCACAGCGCACCCGCCGCATCGCTCCAGCCGGACGGCGTGTAGAGATTCGTCCCGTCGTAGACGTAGGGGCCGCCGGAGCCCGTGCAGATCACGATGACATCGGTCAGGCCAGAGGTGAAGTTCGGGTCGTCGGGGTCCTGCAACCGCACCCAGGTCATCGGCTGAGCGTCCGCGCCACCGATACTGCCAATGAGCGTGTTCGACGTCGAACCGATGACGTAGAGGTAGCCGAGATACTGGCCGAGCAGTTCGGTGACCGGCGTTACCGCGTTGCCGTTCTTGACGCCTTGATAGAACCGCGCGTTGATAACGGGTCCGGCCGAACCGAGCGTCACGCCCTGCTTGGCAATCCCGTTCCGCATCCGAAATCCGCCGGACGGCTCGATGTATCCGTTGAGCGCCTGCTGGAGGTCGTGGTCACCGATGAGCTGCGGCGGGTCCTGGACGTTGAGGCCGCCCTGGAAGCCGAAGGTCGCGAACTCCAGCGAGTCCGGGTTCCCCGCCTGGAGCTTACCGAGCGTCTTGGGCATTTACCAAAACCAGGGCGTGCCGCCAGGATACGACCGGCCGACCACGTCACGCACCTGCCCGAACTTCGGCGCCGTCCGTCGCGCGACATCCTCTTTGATTTCTTCGAGCACGTCCTTGAGTTGCGGCTCGAAGATCGCTCGCGCTTCAGCGCTACGACCGCGGTTCTCCAGCACCCGCGCACAGGTCCACAGGATGAGCGCTTCCTGCATCGAGGTGTCCAGATTCGTGCCGTTGTTGCCGTAGTTCACGCTGAGCGAGAACAGTTGCGGACGCGCGCGGTAATAGACGTTGAGTTGACCGAGCATCGCTGCGGGATAGAGTTGGAGTTCTAGCATGTTCGACTGATCGCGGTAAACGAAGAACCACTGAGGCGGTCCGGTCCCGACATTCGGGAAACCCGCAGCTTGGTCCATGAACGACGCTTGGTCGAGCGGAGCCATCGGATACACCAGCACGCCGGGTGTCGTAGGGTTGCCGGTAGACCACGAGCACGAGATGATGTCCTGCGTGTCGGTCGTGAGCGCTTGTACCGGCTGATTGGCGGTTGTCGGGTAGGTGCCCCACAAGCGAATCCCGCCCAGCTTACGTTCGATGTTCTCGACGCCTGCGTTGAGCAGTTGTAACAGGTCACCCGCTACCGGCAGCGTCGGTTCGTTTGTCCGTAGCCGCACTTGGTCCATGGCGGTGTTCGCCGTGTAGCCGGATGGCACGTTGGGAGACGGCTGCACGACCGAAACGTTGACTGAGGCCGTATCGGTGGAGTTCGAGTCCTTGATTCCCAGCGCGAACGTGCCGTACGGCGTGAGCGCTTCGACGGTGTACGTTTGGATGTCGGTCGCTAGGCTGACCGGCGTAATGGAAATCGCACCAGCCGGATAGGTAAAATCCACGACCGTGAGGTCGTTGAGCGTTGAGATTAGCGTGAGCGTAGCCGAGGCGCCTGACTGCAACGCGATGACGTTCGGGGTAGCGTACAGCATGGACTACCGCTTCTTGGAGCGCTTGGCGCCACGGTGCAGGCGCTTCTTGCCCTTACGCCGATTGGCAAGAGCAATCGCGATCGCCTGACGCTGCGCTGCTTTCTTCCCGCGCTTCTTCACCGCCCGTTTATACGTTGGCCCGGTATGGAGTTCCCGGATCGCTTCGCCAACGTCTTCGCCCTTCTTTAAGGGCATGCGCTACCGCTGCTTCGTGAAGACCGAGGCCGTCATGGACTGCGTGGTCTGGTACTGGTTGCCGAGCGAGACGGTCGAGTTGACCGAGGTGGTTTGCGTGCTTCCGGCCACGAAGACGGCGTAGGAGGCTTCATTGTTCGCGATGATTGCCGCGCACAAGTCCGAGAGACACTGGTACACGTCTTCGTACTGCCCGTTGGTCAGATTGTTCTGCAACGCCACGCAAATGTTCTGGGCGTCTTGCAGGAGCGCTCCAGCCGTCGTCGCCATCAGTCGTCCTCTCGGGGGTGCCGCTTATTCCATTGCGGGTCGTAGTAACGCAGTTCGTTCGCCGTGACGGTGCGGATGCCGTGCGTTGGCCCGACCGGGTCTTCGTCGTTCCCGCGCGGTTCGTCGAACGTGTGAATGCTCCGGGCAAACGCAGCGCCCGACGGGTCGGCATTGAGCAAGGAGCCGATGGGGCGAGTGTCCTCGACCGCCACCGGCGCCCTGACCATGACCGACCGCCGAGACCGATCTGCCACGTTTAGTTTTCCACCAGCTCCATGGCGGTGAGAAACTCGGACGTCGGCTGCACGGGTTCGAGGTGCTCGGTCTGCCGAACGATCTCGATGAAGCCGAACTCGTTGTCCCGCTCTTCCACCGCGTCGTCGATGCGAACGCGCAGGATCGGACTGTGCTTCCACGTCTGCGAAATCGCCAGGCGCATCGACTCCTCCGCCCGTTCCTTGGGATCGTCAGAGTGCATCCGCTCATAGTTGCCCATGAGTAGGTCCCATAGCCCTTCGGGCACCTGCACGCGCAGGGGCTGCGAATCCTTGTCCTTGGCGGGCGGAATCGGATACCGCACGCCGTTCCACATCGGTGCGAAGATGGCCGGCGCGATTTTGTAGTCGTACACGCTCATGTCCTGACCGTCAGCGACCGCCTCACGGATGGTCGAGAGGTTGTAGACCTTCGCCAACTGTGCGTCGGCCGCGAGCGCCTTGGCCGCACCACGCTTGAACGATACGGCGACCTTGATGTACTTGCGGCGCTCCGTGGCCGACCAGTTGACCAAGAAGACGCGTGCGGTCGGTGAGGCCGAGTTGAAGGGGGCTTGCAGATTTGCTTCGCCGCCCTTCATCCCTAGCGGGTTCGTTTGCAGATCGAGCATGACCATGGCCTTCGTGCTCGGGGCAAAGGCGCTCATCGCACGTACACCGGGACCAGAGTCGGGGTGGTCGTGCCGCTCGGCAGCGAGCCCAGCGAAAGCGCCAGCGCAGCGCCGCTCGTGACGGGGTTGGGCGTCAGCTGCGCGGTGAAGGTCGTGGCCGCCTGACCGTAGTCGATGAAGCCCGCGGTCGCCTGCGCTGGGGTGGCGTAGCCGATGAAGCCGGTCGTAGACGGCGTGCCGCCTGCCGCCGTGCGGTCGATGGCGTACAGCGTAGCGCCCGTGACGGCCGTCCAGGTGATCTTGTTGCCCTGGGAGGCCGACAGAATCGCCGCGCCCGTGGTGACCGAACCGCCCGTGCTTTCGAGGCTGTAAACGCCGTTGGCGAGGATCGCCGAGACCTTGTAGGTCCAAGTCGTCGTCCCGGCCGTCGCGCCGGTAACCTGCACGACCGTCGGCGTGCTCGGCGTGGCCGGGCGAACGAACGGCTGCGTCGCCGAGGTGCCGGACTGGACCGCCAACCCCGTGTCGGTGAAGGTCGCGACGCCGTAGCCGACCTGACCGATCGTGCCGACCGTGTTGGGCGTGCCGCCCGCAGCGGTGCGAACGATGTAGTACCCGCCGACCGCGTCGGGGGCTGGAGTCCAGGTGATCGTGTTGTAGGCGGACGCGGTGAGGGTTGCGGCGCCGGTCGTGGTCGTTCCGGCCGTGCCGATAGCCGAATACGTCCCGTTCGCGCCGATGGCGACCAGAGCGTAGCTCCAGGTCGTCGCCGAGCCGCCAGTCGGAGTGACCGTCGGGGTCGGAGCCGCGGAGGGCGGCTGGTAGGGTTCGAGGTTTCCCGCCCCATCCGAGGCCAGTAGGGTGCCGGGCGAAATGGCGCCGCCCGCTGAGGGAGCGACGCACAGCGCGTTGCACGGACCCCAGATGACGACCATGGCGCCGACGCCGGAGCCGACCGGGTTGGTGTCGATCGCAGCGGTGGACCCGGCCTTGACGACGATGCCGAACTCGCCTTCCTGAAGCGAGGCAAATGGGTCGTAGCCCGCAGCGATGGTCGGCAGCGTCCACAGGGCGCCGCCCGTGTTGGCCGAGAGTGCGGGGTTGAGCGCGAGCACGTTCCCCTGGACCGCAGGCGTAGCGAGTCCGCCCGTCTGCGAAGCGTCGAGCACCTCGCGCTCCATCGCTTCGACGCGCGGAGCGGCCAAGAACGGAACTGCGGTCGTGCCGGTCGTCTGGGCCGGACCAACGCCGCCCGGCAGCAAACTCGTCAACGAAGACGGGTTGCCGGATGCGTCGGTGGTGTTGTAGAGGGTCAGCAACACGGTGGCGTCAGTCCTCCCACAGCTTGTTGTAGCCTTCGTGAACGGCGATGTCCGGCTCGAACGTCGTGCCGTTGGGCGAGTAGATCGTCTTACGCTCCTCGTTGCCCACGACGTGATCGAGCCCGCCGCCCCACGCCACCCGGTAGCGCTCTTCGGAATAGTCCGGGCCGACCTTCGTCTCGGAACCCTCGGCCGGATGCCGACCCTTCTTCTTGTCTCGTGCCATGTATGCTTACCTTGCTCAGCAGACTCAGAGGTTCAAAAGATCGTTCACGTTGGCGACATCGCCGTTGAGGCGCGGGTTGTCCGACGCGTAGGTGAGGCCGATGACGTACCGGGAGGTCTTCGACAGGACGTTGGGCGTGTCCAGCCACGGGACGAAGTCGAACCCCTTCTCGCCGAAGTAGTGGAACCGCGTGTGGTTCGAGTTCACGTAGTACAGCGTGTAGCCGATGTACGTGTTCGACCCGACGACGTTCGTGGTCGGCAGGAAGTGATTGTCGCCCACGACCTCAGCTGAGAGGAGGTGGGGGTTACCGAGGTAGGGATTGGCCGAGTCGCCGGGCGAAACGCGCACCTGGGCGTCGAGCGCGAACATGTACGACGCGACCGCCTGCTGGTGACAGAAGACGTGCGTCGGCGTAGCGTCGCCGACCGAACACGCCGCGTAGTTCCGCAGGATGAGCGATCGGGGGGCGTCGTTGGAGGGCCCCCCGATCCCGGAAGCTGGGAGGCTGATGACCTGGCCCTGCCAGTTCGCGAAGCTGTTCGTGCCGGTTCGGGCGATGTTACCGTAGACGTTGACGAGCGAGCCGTTGTCGCACGCTTCGATCACGCCGACGAGCGGGTTGCCGCCCGGCGCCGAGGCGCCCTTGGAGAGCGAGCACAGGTCGTTGCCGAGCAAATCGGTCAACGACGCGATGGCGTCCTCGATCTGCGTGGTGAGGTTGTCCACCCGCATGTTCGGCCCGCGCACGAGTTTGAGCGTGATGTAGTCCAGCGTCACGGCGGCTTGGTAGAACGACCACGGGAAGGCGGCAACCGAGTAGATCGACTGCGGTCCCGACGCGAGCGTGTCGTACTGGCCGAACGACTGCGCGGTGTTGTTCTTGGCGCTCAGGATCGGCAGCGCGAGATAGCGGCCTTCCTCCTGGTGCTGCGCGTAGTCCCAACCGACGCGCACGACGCGGTTCGACTGGAACACTGCGTCTGAAACGTATGGGGCGAACGATTCTGCCAGAATCGCTGACAGCTGATCGTAGCCCCCCAGGCCGGATGTCGCCACCTACGCGGCGCCCAACGGCGAATGTTCGAAACGAACCAAGACGATTCTCCCACGAGAGGAAAGCAGGGATGCTCTCTACTGTCGGGGTGCTGCGTCGTGCGCTGGAGGCCCGGATTCCGGGGTGCTCCGACGAGCGCAGGTCCTACGCGCGAGCGAGGAAACCGCATCGGCTTGGCGGGTGCTCCCATCGGGAGGTCGCTCGGCCGTTGCTCAGGTTGTACCTCGGTCCATGGCACGCTGTCAAGGACGAGTCCGCAGTTTGCGCCCTCTCGCTGCGGCGCCGAGAGTAAGGGGGTCCAACGCGGTTCACCCTGGCGGCTACCCAGCCTTCGTCCGTCCAGGTTGGGTGTAGACCGAGCGAGCGGGAAGACGACCGCTCAAGCTCGCGAGGGACGACTATCCGGCGGCGACGACCTGAGCCGCGTATCGCTGCGACTCGACCATGAACTCCCTGGCCGTCTTCCGCGTCCCATCCGCCCGAAGCGGATTGGGGGCCTGCGGCGCACGGCGCGGCGCGGGAATCGTGGTCGGTGAGCCGCCGGCAACCGATCGGGCGGCCCCAGCCTGCGCCGCCGCTGCGGCGAGGGTCGTGCGATCGAGTGCATTGACGAGCGCTGCGGCCGGTGAGGCGGAGTCCGCGCGATCCTCACGGATGCGCTCGGCGGCCATGACGATTCCGCCCCGCAGCCCGTACGCCTGCACGAACCCGGCGTCTCGCGCGTAGGCGACCGCCATGTCGAACGCAGCTTTGTCGCGGGCGAGGTCACCGGACCATTCGCCCGGATACCGCCCGGCGAGGTCCTGGTGAGCGAACTGAACGGCCTGAGCGTTCTGCTGGTATTGCTGTCGCTGCGCCGCCTCGCGCTGCTGGGTCTGCTCGCGCTCCTGGCGCATCTTCGCCAGCTCGTCGCGCGTCTCGCGAAGTTCGCCTTGAAGAGGGGCGATGTACGGGCGCACGGCCTCGGCGTAGAAGGGGTCGGCGTCTGGGCCGGGTTCGTACCCGCCCGGGACCGCGGCCGGCTGAACGGGCTGCGCGACTGTCGGAGCGACGGCGGCGGGGGTCGTGGGGGCGAGCGGCATCCCGGTCAGACGCCGGTTGTACGCCTGGGTGACGAACTCGCCGAACTCTTGGTCCGCAAGCGCTCGCTGAAGGATCGGGATGATCGGGTCGATCTGCCCGGACGTGACGAGCGGCTCGAGCGCCGGGCGGGCGCGTCCCATCCACGTCGCGTTCCGGTCGAAGGTCGAACGGCGCAAGAAGCCACGCCGGACGTTCTCCGCCTGCGCTGCGGGCGCGCGGACCTTGTACTTCTGCCCGCCGTCCGCTTCGTACTCTAACTCGACGGCGTCGGCCCACTCGTCCAACACCTGCTGCGCGGCGGCCTCAGCTGCGGCAGCGCCGGTCGCCTGCGTTCGTGCCGTGGGTTGCGTCTCTGGCTTTGCAGACGATTCGGCGGGCTTGAACTGACCCGTCTTCTCGTCACGCTCGCGGGTCTCGGCGCCCTTGCCGGTCTTCGCTCCCGCCGCAGCAGCCTCGGCCGCCGCGCCCGCCTCAGCATCCTCGCCGAGTGCGCCCGTTGCGTTCGGCGCGACCGTTGTCTCCCCGCCGATAGAGGGTGACTGCGTCGCCTCTTCAGGCACGATCGGTCGTCCGGTGTTCGGGTCCTGCGCGAGCGTTCCAGCCGAGAAGGACGGAACCGAAGCGGCTGCGACCGCGGCCTCCGAGTCGGGGATGATCTTGCCGTCCGCGATGAGCTTGTCGGTGATCTTGCGCGCGTGGTCGGCGATGTCGTCTTTGGTGCCTAGTGCCATCAGTTATGCCTCGACTGCTTCCTGAAGTAGTCTGAGAGCGCCGCGTCTCGTTTACGCGCGCTGTCCCACGCCTGTCCCGCTGCGGTAAGCGTGCCCTTCCCGTCCTCTGCAAACTCGACGTACCCGGCGGCTTGCAGCTCTGTCAAAATGGAAATCGCGTAATCCGTGGCTCGCGCCACGCGGCGTACTGTCTCAGGCAATAGCCTTCTCCCGGGGAGCGCGCGTCTCGGACGCGCTCGTTGCGGACTGCCCTCAGCCCTTCTTGTGCCGCTTCGCGCCTTTGCGATGCGTCTTCTTGTGACCCTTGCGGTGCCGCTTCATGTGCGCCTCCAGGCCTTTGCCGCCTTTGTGCTTCGCCACTGCTAATCCAAACCTCCCTTCCGCGTTAGCTGCTCGCTGGCCGTGCTACGTTTGCTCGGCATCCGGCGCCGCGTCAGCATCGCTGCTGGTCGGCTCCGAAGCCGTCATGGGTATCTCGCCTGCATTCGGGGGGTCCTTCGCCTTCCCTCCGGTCGTGTAGTGCGACAGCAGCTTCGTTGCGCTCCCGATCAGCTCGCGAAAGACTGCGTTCACTTTGCCCATCGAAGAGCTTTGAAACTCCGGCGTCTTGAGCGCAGTGCGAAAGCATCGGATGCCCATGTCGATCATCTGCCACCCCGGCGAGAGATCGACGCTAAGGTCTGTGAATAATGTTCCGAACGGGCTGGCAGGGCCGAGCGACCCCGGACCGGGGCCGCTCATTGGCGGCCGTGGAGGCGGTGGGCCTCCGGGCGCTGACGGCGGCATACCGCTCGGCGGCGGTGGTGTCGTTCCCGGGGGTAACCCGGGCGCCCCCAAAGCCGACGGACTACCCGCCATGCTGGCCTCTGTCGTTCAATTGAGAACTCTCCGGTCCGGCGTCGTGACGCTCCCCGTTCGCTCCCTTGCCCGCCGTCCCTGCGCTCACGTCAGTATCCTAGCACGCCGTACGTCACGGTGACGGTCGAACCGGGCGCTCCGCCCGAGACGAGCAAGGTGAAGCCGAACTGCGTCGTGTTGAGCGACTGCGGCGTGAGCGCCACCGGGACGGTCGATGATCCGGTGTCGAGCCCGAACAGCGGCGTGCTCAGCGACTCGGTTGGGAACGCCTCAGCATACGTCACCGTCACCGAAGCCGAGCCGTCGGCCGGAACGGCGAGCACCTTGCCGTACGCCAGAATCAGCCCGGACCCCTGAAGATTCACGACACCGGGGTTGACCGGAGTCCCGCCCGGCCCGTTGAAGGCGGCGACGAGCGCGGCAAAGTCGGCGTTGACCTGATTGGGATCAGCGATCGTGTTGGGGACGAAGACGTAGGGGACCGAGACGGGCACGACTGCTACTCCTTACGCCATGAGGTCCAGCACGCGCACCGTCGGCAGGCCGGTGTACGCCACGACGATAGACGAGCCCGGGGAAATCTTGACGAGTCCCGACGTGATCGGCAAGCCGACCCCACCGCCGATGTTCGGCGTTTCGTACGTCATCCCGGTCACCGTACCGCCGCCGATGTAAAAGCCTTCTTCGTAGCCGCTGGTATTGAGATACGTCCAGGGCGACGCGCCGACAGTTGGCTGCGGGATGCCGACCGGCTGCCACGAGTTGAGCACGAACTGGTTGACCAGCGTTGGCGAGCCGCTGCCGGGATCGGTCGTGATGTTGGCCGAGAACGGCGTGACGGCATTCGGCCCGACGGCCCTGTTGCCGCGCATCTGCGTACGCGTGATGTTGCCCGGGTTCGAGAAGCCGATAAGCGCGCCTGACGAACAGTTCGTTGAATCGAACGTACAGCCTTCGTAGATGTGCTGGTCGAAGGTCGGCGTGTTGCTCGTGGCAGTCTGGATGTTCTGAATGCACGCTGCGGCTTGACCTGAACCGGGCGCGATCGGATTGCCCGGCATCAAGCGCGTCCCATGCGCCTCGATGATGCCGCTGCACCCGTTACCCGGTGTGTAGCCGACCCCAACGCCAGGCAAACCATCGTTGAGGACGTAGCCTACCGAGCCGCCGATGATCTTCAGCTTTGCCGTCAGCGTATTATTCGGCCAGATATACTCCACGCCGCCCGTGAGGATGGCATGACCGACGTAGTCCGCCGCGCACAGCACGACCTCGGTGTCGATGTGGCAGTTGTGCAGTTCGGTAAAGATGCCCTCGATGAGCGCGTAGCCCGAACCGCTATCGACTTTGAAGTTATCCAGATACGCCCACCCGTTGGGCGCGTCGATGACCAGGGACGACGGGGCGCCCGCGCCGGGGAACCCGCAGTTGGAGATGATGTCGTTCGATGACTGCCAGAGATAGTTTGAGAATGAGTTGAAGCCGTTGCGCGGGCTATCGTGCCAGTGGTTGCCCTTCGTGTGTAGGAACAGCACGTTCGACACGCCGACGAGGTCCTGTCCACCGTTGCCCAGACTGGCGTCGCAATCGGTGATCGAGCCGTACCAGCAGTCCACTCGGCTCACGTTAGCGCTCCCCGTCCAGCCCCACACGTACTCCGCGGGCGGAACCGTCTGTCCGACGTTCTGACACTGCACGCGCTGGTAATACTGGTAGTTGACTACGGGCTGCTGAATCTGCGCGCCAGAAAGATGCGCGAACTTGAGCGGCGAGACAGTGAGCGTATTCGCCGTAACCGCCGTGATGTAGATGCGTTCCTGAGACATCAAGCCGAGGTCGATGATCGCGTACGCATCCGCGACGTACGCTGTGCCTGTGCCGGCGGTAATGGGGATGGACGTTGCGCCGACGGAGAGCGCGCCGGTTGTGTTCGTGGCCGGGATGCCACCAGCTTGCGCCGAGCCGGACCACAGGCATTGGTCCGCGACGCCTTGACCGTCGATGGTTAGGTCTCGGACGCCGCCGTTACCTTGGAACATCAGGATTGCTCCGGTCCCACTCGTCGTGCCGATGAGCGTCGTGACGCCCATCCCGGCACCGACGATCCAGATTGCCCGGTTCGAGCAAAACTGCATCGGCACGACGAGGCCGTTTACCACGGTTTTTCCGGCTCTGGCTATGACAAGCCCGCCACCAGCGTTGTACGCCGCGGTGATCGCCGCGAGCCAAGCCGGAGTATCGACCGTCGTTCCGTCGAACTTCCCGCCGTACTCCTCCGAACCGACGTCGAACGTGCTGAAGACATTACTCAGCAGTGACGCGTCGCCTTCGATGGCTCCGCCAGAGACGTTGCCGTAGAAGGTGTTGGGGAAGGCTGGGATGGCTGGCATGCGTTACGGCGTGACGGTCGCTGCCACGCCACCGCTTTCAAATTGGCCGCACCGCGCGCACTGCCGGTCGATCACGCGCACGCTGTCGGCGCGGGTCTCGGTCACGTCGATCCAGCGGGGGGCGTGGGGGACGAGGCGCCAGAACAGCGCGGTCATAACAACAAAGTCCCTAGTAAAAGCTCACCGTGGCGACCGGGCCCGTCGCCGATGAGACGCAGGTTATCCCGTTCGCTGCTGGCATGTCGATTTGCTCGACCGTGCCGATCGCGGCCGACGCAGCGACGGTGCCGATGACCGTACCGGAACCTGTCGATGCATTGTCGTAGCAGTTGAGCGTTCCGGCTCCGAGCGTGGTGACGAGGATGCGCGCCAAGCGACCGGCGGAAGCTTTGACGACCGTCGTAGCGTTGGTCGGGACGTTCACGGTGGTCGAGCCGCCCGTCGTTACCCACACCGGGCCCGCCGCGTAGCTGTCCTTACGGCACCGATCCCAGGTTGTGCCGTTGTAGCACATGACGAATGCCTGGGTCCCTAACACGCTCGTCGTGTTTGAGGTGCCGTCTGCTGGGGCCGTTTTCACCGGCGCACACTGGCTGGCCGTGGTCGGGTCGCAGACCGAGTTGCTCGTCGCCCCGCTCGCGTTCTGCGTCGGGATGACCGGCGACGCGCTCTGCTGCATGATCTCGTAGTAGTTCATCGTGCCGCTGGTGTACGTGACGTTCAGCCGCAGCGCATACGACCCGGCGGCGTAGACGCAGTAGTTCCCTGCCACGGTCACGCTCGTCACGGTCGCACCGACGCCGCACTGCAAGCCCGAATAGATCGGCAGGTTGAGGGTGGAAATGCCGCCCGCCGTGATGCCCTGAACGGTCGTGGTGGCCGCAAACGTGCCGTAGAGGATGAAGCTGAACGTCCCCTTGCCGTTGGTGTAGACGAGCCCTTGTGCTCCGGTAGAGGTCGCGGAGCCGTTGGCGACCTCGTCGGGGATGCTCGTAGGAAGGCGGTTCGGCAGCGTGGTGTTCGCTGCTGCGTTGTTTCCGAGGATGTTGGCCAGCGTCGAGTTCGTCACGCCGTCCGCTAGGACGGTGGTCGTCCCGCACGTCGGTATCGTGCAGGGTGCGGGTGTATTAACGCTCAGCGGTACCGACGATTGGATCGACACCGGCTGCGTCGTCGCAAATGCGATGGGCGGCAGCGTGGCAATCGAAACGGGGACCGTGGTTGCGATGCTCACCGGGATGGTCGTCGCTATCGACACAGGCTGCGTGACGGCCGAACCATCGGTCTTCAGCGCACCGCTGGCGTTGAGCGTGAGGCCCAGCACCTGGCCGTTCGTCAAGACCGGCGGCGTGGAGAAATACTGCCCGGCGACGCCCAGAAACGAAGACGTCGTGCCGGTTTGTCCGGTGCTCCCCGCGTTGTACGGGAACGTCGTCGTGGTGGTGACCGCTCCCTGAATCGAAACGGGTTGCGTTGTTGCGAAGGCAATCGGAGGCAGCGTAGCGAGCGAAACCGGCAGCGTCGTAGCGGCCGTCACCGGCACCGGGCTCGACGCCGGATTCGTCACCGCGACGTTCTGCGTGCCGCTGGGCGTGAACGAGCCGGACACCGGCAGCGGAGTGTTGACCACGTTGACGTTCCCAACCGCTCCGCTTGCCATTGTCAGCGGCGCCGTCGAGCAGGTCAGCGAGCCGGAAACCGACCCGCTCGACAATGCCGTGACGTTAACGCGTACGAAGGTGAGCGCGTACTGCGCGACGTTCGCGCCGAACGCCGACCCCGCGGCTGGAGACGTAATGACCCCAGCGGTGCCGAAGGTCGTAACGGTTTGTGGCGTCTGCGTCCCGGCGTTGGGTGAGTCGCTTGCACCCTGAACGTAGACCGTCGCGCCCGAAGACGTACTAGTGAAGGTGATCGCGCATGAGCCCTGCCCGCTCAGCGACAGCCAGGGCGACGTTCCCGCTGCGTTCGCCGGAGCACTGGTCCCGGCCGAGGCCGTGGCGATCGAGAAGGTCTGCGCGACGACCGCCGGGGTCTGCCCGGACGGAGTCTGCGCGAAAGCCGGACTCCCGAGAGCCAGAACAGCCGCTACGGTCGCGGCAAGGACTTTGCGAACCACGAAACCTCCTACCCGGCCCCGGTCATCGGCGAAGCCTTCGCGCGCTTGCTGTTCGGCTTTTTTGCCTTCCCGCCTTTCGGCGGCGCCGGAGCAGCCCCGGGCACCAGCCACATCGTGCGCGGATCGGCTCGCTCCTTGGCGATCCGCCGCTCGACCGCGGTGGCCGAGTCGATGAACCCGACCTCGGCCAAAAGCGCCCAGACCATCGGCAAATCTACAATCGGCTGGCCCGAACCGATCAGGTTCATGATCGTATTCAACCGAGCGGTCGGCGAGGTCGAAGCCATCGAGCCCGGCTTGGCCTCCACCCGATACGTCTCGGAGAGGTGGGACCCGATCAGCGGAATCGCTTCCTTCTGGCCGAGTTCGTTCTTGATCTCGACTAGGATCGGCTCGGTATAGAACCGCTCGACGAGTTCCTGAAACTGCTGCCCCAGCCGCTGCATCCCAGATTTGAGCGAGTGCTGCGCGTCCCGGAACCGGACTCCGGACGCCTCCTGCATCATCATCGCGGTATCGGTCGATTGCTGCGCCTTGGGCGGAATCTTCCCCTGAGCGGCGTTGGTGAGCCCGGCCAGGTCGTCGATCTGCTCCAGCATGAACCGGACGAGGTTCATCACGTACTGCGGCATCTCGGGGGCTGCCTCGCGCTTGCCGTACTTGAGCATGAGCAGGTCTTCGCGCTGAATCGACGCCGGGGCATTGGTGATGTCGTCGTTCGAGATTTCGCTACCGACCGGAATGCGCCAGATGGAGTTTGACGCCAGGTTCGCGTTGTCGAGCATCATCGACACGAGTCGAATGAGGTGCTCGTATGCATCCTGGATCAAGTCGATATCCGACTGCCCGTAGAACCGCATCGGGTCCGGATACGCCTCGATCTCGATGAACGGGAAATAGCCGAGCGGATTGAGCTGGTCGCCGTCGTCAGGCTTGATCGAGTCATCCACGATAACCAACAAGCGACCATCAGGATAGAGCGGTGAATCGACACGGGTGAAGACGACCTCGTATGCGTCCTGCTCGTCCAGGATGCGAATGCCGCCGACCGCTTCGAGGTCGAGCAGTCCGTTCACAATCGAGACGGGTAGTTCGTAAACGACGTTTCCTTCGGTCACCACGCGGCGCATGAGCTCTTCCTCGCCGTCGTCGTAGCGGAGGTATTTCGGCTCCGTGGCAGGTTCGCCCGATGCGGTGAGCATCGGCGTACGGACCTTGATCGCCTTGTGCGGACGTGTCCAAAACTCGCGAATGAGGATGCCGCTCGTCCCCCCGGCGTCGTCGGGCGGGTTTGCCGAACCCGCGTATGGCGGGTTATTTACCGTCGTCCCGGTCGGCATATCCAGCGTAGCGGGAGGAGCCAGAATCTCACCCTGCTCGGTATCGGAGTAGTCGTAGTTCTGCTGGTATTTGCGCCGAAGGTGCGACTCGCAATCCGGGAAGCGGGCGATGACCTTGCCGAAGCTCTGTCGGTATTCGTACAGCACGACCTCGGCGTCGTCTATGCACGTCGCATTCTTATCGACATAGACCTGAAGGCCGGGAACAATCGTGATCGACGCGGTGTTCTTTTGCTTGGCGAACGGATCGGGACGCAACGAGAGGAACGACTTCTTGAGAACGCGGCTAGAAAAGATGCAGTTACGAATCTTCGTGCGCCAGCCGTTGTTGTCGTACGCCTGCCGGAACGCGGCGGTGAGCAAGTCCGCCGTGCGCTGTCCTTCGGGGCGGTTGGAGGAATAGGTGACGGTCGGTTCGGAGTCGGAAAGAATCGCGGCCCACGTCGCGGGCACGGTGAAGCACTTATTCAGGCGCGTGCCGACTTTCCACTTCGGCCGATTGCGCCACCACGGCGTACCGCCGCGCGACAGGTTCAGCGCGCGGTTCATCTCCTCGGTGATTTCCTGGCGCTCGCGCTTGAGTGTCCCTGCGGCGTTGCGCGCCCAGGTTACGATCTCGTCTTCGCTGGGATTCGGCTCGTCATCGGCGTAGGTCGTGGCAGGCTGCGGCGCTCCGCCAAGGTAACCCCCGGGGCTCGGCGCGATAGGGGCGATGGACGGCCCGAAGACTTGATTGTATGCCACGGCTTAAAGCTGGCCGATGTTTCTCGGTAGCATTTGGCGGTTCGCCTTCACGACACGCTCACGCACGCCCGTAATCCACTTTTGTTGCTCGGCCGCGTAGGCTTTTTCGCGCTCCTTGACCACGCCTTTGTCCCAAACGACCCAGCCCTTCGTCTTCTCGCGCCACTCTCGCCGACCGTGCCGAATGCGCGTGCCGCCTTTTGCCGGCCCGGAGGCCGTCATTACCGAGTCGCTGCCGGGAATAGTCGGGTAGAAGCCGTCGTAGAACGCGTCGCTTGGGGCAATCTGCAAGGAGAGGACGTGCTCGCGGAAGTCTTCATCCGCTACGCGGTTGCGAGCGCGACCGCACTGCCGATGGACGAGCGTCCCGTCGTGATCCATTTCGAGCGTCGCTTGGAGGCAGTCACACAACGGAGAGCGAGGGCGTTGCGTGACGGTCCAGCCGACGAGCGTTTGCGACGCCCGGATGATCTCGGCGTAGTTCTTGCTCGTCGTCTTTTCATAGACGGGTGCCCAATGCTCTTCGATGTAGCGGGAGACGAGGCGAACGCGGGATGCGGGCGGAGTCGCCCCTACTGCGGCGACGAAGCGTACGGGAGCGAGCGTAGCGGGATTGACCGGGACGAAGCCACTGTCGCGCTGAACGTGCGGAGCCGAGACGGGCAACCCCGCTCGCTGCTTGTAGACGTCGGACGGACTGACGATCTCACCCAGCGGCCCCGCGGGGTCCAGGACGTTCTTGAGTCCTTGTGCGAGGTCACGGACCTTCATCGGCTATCCACGCAGCAGTCGGCGATGCGGCGGGTGCGTATTCGGCTTCGGCACATGGATGCGTAACGCTCCGTTCGTCGGCGCCTCCGCCTGAGGTTCGGGGGCGTCCTCCCATCCGCCGTCTTCCTGCAAGACGAGACGGCGGCCGGATGTACCGAGGCAATCGACTTGGGACACAAAGCGGAACGTCCGCTCGGCGATGTGAAACTCGCGGCCGCTGTACTTCTCGATGAAGATGACTTCGCCCGGCGCGAAGAACATCGGCACCATCGCGGGGACGCGTTGCAGCGTCGAATGGTCGCCCATCATCGGCGTGTAGTAGCTCAACGCCGAGACGCGGCGCTGCATCTGCTGCTCGTCGGTCAGTCCTTCTTGTGGTATGTAGCCCTCCGGCATGACGACCGCGGGATCGGGCACTTCGAGCCGGTGGCCGTTGCCGACCGAGAAGACGACGCCGATGGTCCAGCCACGCTCTTGTTCCGTCCGCTCCGGCAGCATGAGGCCAGACGGGCTGCGTTCGTCGGTTTCCAAGACTTCCACGAGGTAACGATCGCCAATCGGTCGCAGCAGTCGCGGGTCGAGTTCGCGGTACTTGAAGATATACGGCTTCATTCTCGGCTCCTATATCGTGGCGAGGCTCGGCCGGTTGCGGTCGGACCACGAACCAAGCTGTTGCGCGAACATCGCCTCAAACTCCTGTCGCTGCTCGGGCGGCGGCCCGGCGGGTGCCTTGCGGTGGAATCCGCCGAACGGGTCCTGGAACAGGCACAACGCGATCATGATGCTGTCGCAAATGTCGTCTTTCCCGTGGCGGTGCTTGAGGCTCCCTGAGTCCCCGCGCCGCAGTCCCTGAATCTCTTTGAGCGCTTCGCGGTCGGGAATGACCATCGTTGGACTGGGCTTATTCGTTTCCGGGTCACGCGCGCACAAGTGCTCGATGAACGTGTTGTCCATGATCGGTCGCGTCCGGCCATCGGTCTGCCAACCCGGAAACTTCGACGGCTCGGGGAAGTCCATATCGGTGCGCTTCCACGAGTAGTAGTTCTGCACGCCCATCCCGATGAGGCTGCGGATGAGTTGATAGCCCATCTCGCGTGTCTCGACACCGATGTACGCGTTGAAATACCAGCAGTACGCAAGGAACACTTGCACGCGCAGGACGTGCTCGGGAACGCGGCCGGTGTAGAGCGCGACGAGCTTGTTGTCGCGATAGCGCAGGATCGCGCCGGCGGCGGCATCAGAGTCTGGTGACTCGTACGCGTTCTGGCAGTCCACGCCGAACGCGTACTGCTCGCCCTGCTCGGGCGGGGCGTAGATGCGCCAGCGGTGGAATCCTGAGTCGCTGCGCTTCACGCCGATCACGTTCTCCGAGTTTCGCTCCAGCAGCCCTTCGGCAATCGGGTCCTTGCGCTGACGAATGAGCGCGTCGAGACACTCGCGGTCGAACGGCGTCTTGTCGAGTTCGATGAAGCCGCCCTTGATCGAGGTGGCGAACTCTTGATGGAATGTCGCGAGGCGCATTTCGTCGGTCGGCATCTTGTACGACTTGATTTTGGCCCGCCGCCAGTAGAGCTTACCTTCGGACACCCCGAACTTGCCGCGCAGGTCGAGTTCCTCCTCGCCTCCGAACCGGCTGTTCTTCCCCACGTCCGCTTGGAACTCGGCCCAGATTTTCGGCGGCGGCTTTCCTGTTTCTCCGCGCGGGTTCTCTCGCGAGCGCAGGTCGTACTCTTCGTGCCAGTCCCAACGCTCGAACGCCAGCAACCACGACGAGTCATACAGGTTCTCGGGCTGGCCGATGGCGCCGGAAAGAATCTCATCCGCCGTGTAGGACCGCGGGGATTCTTCCAGCCGCCTAACCCATTTCGGGTTTGCGTCCATCGCCTCGTTGACGAGCGGTTCGTAGAAGTCATCGAATCCGTTCGGGGTCGTGTCGATGACGACCAGGCTGTTTTCAGAGAGCGGCATGGCCGGGATGATCGAGGACGTGACCGCGAGTTGCGCCGACTCGTCCATGTGCGAGTATTCGGAGATGGTGAGATGCTGCGGCGGGATACCGCGCATCGGCGACGGCACGGTAATCTGTAATTCTGAGACGAGCCCGGGGTTGTCGAGCCGGTCCTTGGGGTTCGGATTATCGAACACGATGTGCTTCATGTTCTGAATCCGGCGCATCGCTTGGAGGAAGCGCGGCAGGTTGTTGAGCATCGCGCCCAAACGACCGGCCATGACGTTCGCCACGTCTTCGTCGGGGACCAGGAACATGCCGCGTCGGTTCTCGCCGGAGCCGGAGTGGTGTGCGGTTCGACCGAGCATCCAGGTAGACCAACCGACCTGGCGTGACTTGTAGCCCACAACTCGCTGCGGCAGCCCCGCTCGCCGTTGCGTCTCGATACACACGTCGAGAATCGCCTGCCCGGCAAACGGTTTGAGCAGGACGAGCTTACCGTTTTTGTCCGGAATGCGGAAGTAGTTCGACAGTGCGAACAGCGGTGAGCGGTGGTACATTTCGATTTCCGAAAGCTTCCACGTCTCTTGCTGGTCCGGAGTCGGGAGCACGTTGCCGTACAGGGCGCGAAGATACTGTCCTGTCGTCATCCGTTCTTCGGCTGTATACAGACTCAGAAGCCGCGCCTCACGCCGATGCCGCCGCTCCCGGCCTTTGCTTGGAGCAGATCGTCGTACAAGGCTTCGAGCGTCTCTTGAACGTCGTCGGGCTCCCAACTCTTGAGCGGCCGCACGACGCGCAGCGTCATCGACTCCTTGTATCCCACACCCGAAGCATTCGCGACGGCAACCCACGTTTCGACGCCTTTGTAGACATCAGCGAAGAAGGAGAGCGGGGCGAGTGACGCAGCGGGGCCGAGGTTGACCCACGCGCGTCGAGCCTCGCGCTGTGCCTGCTCGATGGAGCCCGTCATGCACGACCCATAACGACGCGGAGGTACGATTCGTAACTCGTCCCGCGGTCGTGCTTGTCGCCGTCGAGGTCTACGGCCATCTTCAGTGCGACGAGACTCTCCTTGGGGTCGAGGCTGTAGACGTGGCGGTGCAGGATCGCAATGCGCGCGGCCTTGCCGATGCCATGCTTTTCGAGCAGGTCGCTCACGCTCGACGTAGACATGCCGGTCTGCACGTCGGTACGGTACTCGTTGAACTTGCTCTCGATCTCCTCGCGCGGTACGCCGTAGGTTTCGGCAAGGGCCTGGACCTGGTCGCCGTGATTCGCCAGCAGGCTGTCGATGAAGCGGTCGTATCGGTCGAGCCTTGCGCGCGCGAGTGCGGCATCTTGCTCGGAGAGCGGCCCGATAGCCGTTCGTTTCTTGCGCTTGGGTTGCTTCTGGCCCGGCGTGACGTTCTCGACCGGGCCGTTGAGCGGCTGGAGCGGGTCGAAGTAGTGCTCGCGTCCGCCAGTTCCTTCGGGGTAGGTCAAGGCGATAGCGCGCGACAGTTCGGGCATCGTGTCGCCAAGCGGGTCGATAGGATCGGCGCCGCGCTGGCGCTTCATTCGACCACGTCGATAGTCGGTAGATTGACGTCGAGCGCGTCGGGCACCGGAGGGAGCGGTGCCGTCTGTTCGCTGACGATGCCGCTCTTATCGACCGAGAAGCCCATGGCCTCGGCGCGGCGCCGAATCTCAGCGATCTCGTCCTCGCCCGAGCGCCCAGCGATACCGGGTTCTTTTTGCTGCTTGCGCTCGAAGTTCGCCAGCACGGCGCGAATGGATTCGTCTTTGAGGTCGTTGAGTTTTTGAAGCGCTTGCAGGCCTTGCGCGTAGGGCAGGAAGGATGCGTTGAGGCGAACGAGCGTCCACGCCCAACCGGCGAGCGCCGCGACGGCTACAACGAGACATGCGGCGCACAGGCCCAGCGCGAACGAGAGCAGGATGAACGAAGGGATGCTCACGTTCCGGTCTCCTCGGCGCGCAGCTCAGAGCGACGCAAGCGTTCGGCAGCGGCAATGGCGATCCGGCGCACCAGCATCTTCGACGGCGGGCGGCGCCACGGCTCGATCGGCGCGACGCCGATCAGTTGCCAGCCGCGGGAGGTCAGCTGATACCGAGCGTGGCCGGAGCGCCAGGGCAGCAACTCAACGAGCTTCGCATCGGTCAGTTCTTGCAGGAGATACGTCGTGGCCGCTCGTTCGGAACGCAGCGTGTCGCGGAGTTCGGAGCGCTTGGGCCAATACCCGTACCGCCGTAGGTATCGCATGAGCCCCGAGAGGAGGGTCAGCTTGTCCTCGTTGCGGACCGCCTCGGGAAACAATGGACGATAGGGCGTCGCCACGGGCGGACCTTCGGACCGTCGCGCCGCCGGCCCTTCGCCGCACGACCAAAGCGTGCCCGGTGTGCTCGACGGAGTTTGTCGTGCGGCTCGGGGTGCTGCGGTCGCGCAAGCCACAACGGCAGCGCGGCGTCGGCGCGATCGTGTGCTCGTCGCGCTGCGCGGATCAGTTCGAGCAAGAGCACGGAATGAATCCGCTCTCCGCGGCACTGAGCGGCCTGGAGGCTGCGCGCGAGCGCAAGTGCGGGGCGTGCGGCACGACGCTGGCGCACGGCGCTCGGTTCGCGACGTGCCGTTCATGCCGAGTAAACGGCGCGGTATGGCGGGCGGTACGCAAGGAAGCCGCCCGGAACGAGCGGCTTCGCCGGACGATCGTCGCGCAGAAGGTCTACCTCGGTCAGACTCCACCGTTGCCGGCAAAGCCGACCGAGACGATCCTGTGGTGAGCTACGGGTTCGGGTGCTGAACGGGGTGAGCCGTCAACTCGGGACGCCGCAGCGGGTGGTCCGAGTCGGAGAACGCGACGGCGTCGGTGGTGGGCGACTGCGCGTCGGATTCCACCTGCGCCGACGGCCGGTCGGGGTCGTTCTCGTTCCACGGCCCGCCGCCGGGGTGATGTTGGTCCCGCGGGTCCTTCGACGGCTCACCCGCCTCGAAATAGTCGTCGGGGTTGCGGTTGCCGAGTTGCGCGCGCGTCAGGTCCGTGGCAGGGGTCGCCTCGTTCTTACTCATGGCCGCTTTCTTACCCGAGATAGATCACGGTCCTTTCGGTGCTGCGAAGGGGTCAGGTTTGACGGCAGGGCCGTCCTGCATGTTCCAGAGTCCTTGCGACGGTGGTGGCGAGGGCGGCGGTAGATTAGGGACGGAGGTCGCCGCGGACGTGGTGACGACCTGCGTCGCCGCCTTGCGCCCTTGATTGGCGCGGTACGCTGCGGCGACGGCGAGAAATGCTGCGCCTACGAAGGCTGGGCTCGCGAGCAGATGGAAGAAACCCGGCCACGTCGGATTGGCGATGGCCGGGTTGAAGAAGTAGCCGGTGAAGGCCGTGGAAATTGCAGTGCCGAGTCCGAACGCTCCCGAGACAATCGCGGAGCGGATGGGCTCGCGGATCGCGGCCGGGACCGACATGTACCATGCGTACAACGACGTGAGCGGATTCATTGCGGGCCTACAATCCAGCGGGCGATTCGGGGCGCCGCCAAGAGCAGGGCGACAATCAAGACGGCTCCGATGACGATGATGGTCTCTATCACGGCATCGGCCTCACCCAGCACCACGCGATGATCGCGGCGGTACCGAGCCAGAGATAGACTTTGTACGCGGCGGTTCTCACGGCGCTCAGAGTCCGCTCATGCACAGCGCACGCAGCGCGGCTTCGTCGCCGTTGAACACGTCGCGGTCGACGCTCGCGCCGATCCCGGGAACCGTCGGCTGGCCCGTGCCGTTGCTATATTGCCAGATGACAACGCCGGGCGACTTGCCGGCGAGCGCTGTCGGGATGATGTCGCCGAAGCCAGCGTCCGGATTCTCGAACGCGGCGATCCAGAACGGATGCCCGGCGAACCCCGACGGGTCGAAGTACGTTCCGACTGCCGCATAGCTTGCGTAGACGAGGGGCAGTGTGTCGCCCAGGTGCGGTCGAACGGCGTCGAGCCACGCCTGAATCTGCGCCGTGTTCTCTGCGCGCCATTGCGCCTGCTGCTCGTCGCTCGCGTCGTCCCATTCGTCCTCGTGCGGGAACGCCTCGCAGTCGAGCCCCGGCGGAAGGTCGCCGTTCTGCGGCGTGTAGACCGACAGGAAATGCGCGGCCTGTGCCGCCGGATCGACGCCCCACTCCATGAAACAATATGCGCCGAACACCAGCCCCGCGACGGACCGCACGCGATCCCGATAGTCAGCGAACGTCGCTTGGACGTTGCCTGTGCCCTGGGTCGCCTTGCAGATGCAAAACGAAATCCCGCTGGCTTGCGCCTCGTGAAAGCTGGTGACGTTCTGATAATCACTTAAATCTACGCCCTGGATCACGACGGATGCTCCTTTGGGTCAGCCGCGCGAGCGATGATGATGCTCGTCAAGTTGGCGACCTGCTTGGTCAGGTCCTCGATCTTCGCCTCCGACGCCGTCTCCTTGTCCGCTGCTGTTTGAGCGGCCGAGTTCGTCAATTGGTGGATCGTGTCGGTCGTGGCTTTGATCTCGGTGAGCTTGGCGGACTGCGCGATCGTCGTCCGCTCAGCGGCCATTCGTGTGGCACGGGTGGAAAAAAAGGCCACCAGTGACGGCACGGCCGCGGCGATGATGATTGAACCCCCCGTGATCGTAGCGTCGGTCACTGTGCTTCCAGCATACCGCAGACGGCGCAGGTCACCTCTTCGCTTTTGGCGGCTCAGCGTACAGCGCTCTCCCAACCCTCCGTTCCGCTGCCCCGATCGCAGTGAGCGCCGAGTTTCGCCGCGCCGTGTCGTGAACGTTCTCGCGCACGAGCACCCGTAACTCCTCGAACTTCGCCGACAGGGCCAGCACCGACTCCGCCGCTGAGAGCATCTCAACCAACCTCCCGCATCCCGCCCATCATACCACGCCCACTAGCGCTTGCTTGCCTTTCTCTCTATTATTTTTTCAGAGGTATGCCGGTTTGGGCTCTGCCGATCTCTGCGCGGTGGTGGTGGGCGTGGTGGTGGTCAGGGGTAACCACCTGTGCCTGCCGGCGAGCTGCGATCGAGCGCGAGTGACGATAATCCCTGTTATCGGTCCTCAGTTCCCTCGTGGATGAGGTTCTGGACGCCGAGAAACCTCGCTTCGTTCGCCGTGCTGCTGCTTTGAGCCACGGTCTGTTCGGTCTTTACCATCCTTCTTACCTTACGCTTCGGGTCCGTCGTCACTTGCCTTGCGGGCGGGGTTGCGGTATGTAAGGGAGAGGGGGCTCAGCCGTGTCCGGACGCGTCCGGGCGTGTCGGTCAGACCTTCGGGGTTGAAACGCCCCGACCCGTCGCTATTCGTAGGGCGGGGTGGCTTGCCGCCGTCGTGGCTCTTGCTTGTGGTGTTCGACGTGCGCGCGTATGCGGTGGTGCTTTGCTCAGAGAGCATGGTGCGGTTGTTACACGGATGCGTTAGCGACGTTGCCGCTGGGCGTGACTGCGGAGCCTTCGGGGCGAGCCTGGGGACGGCCTTGAAGGAGTGAGGGCTGGCGTGGCGCAAGGATTAGTGGGTAGTGCTAGGTTTTGACTTGACAATGCCGACCCGACGCGACCGAGGTAGGTACAGAATGGCGACCGTGACCGAGGAGAGATTCCTCACGACTGCGACGGTCTTGACCCCCGACGAGACCGACCGCCTAGACCAAGTGCTGGACGAGGCGCCAGCGCCAGTGGATGAACACATGCTCTCCGCTTTCGTCGGGGCTCCGACGATCCAGGCAGATTGAACCTCAGTACCCTGCACGAAAGGCCGCTCGGGTCCCCTCTTATCCTTGACGAGTCCACGTTCCACCACGAGCGTAACACGCCGTGGCAACGGGTTAACGGCAGGCAAGATGCGCTCGCAGAGGCCTGCCGTTTTCCTTTTGGGCCTCGATCTACTCGGTCGGGGCTCTTTCGCGTGGGGGACATAACTTTACAAACAGGCAGTTGACGGGGACATAACGCAGGGAGTAACATGGGGACATAGTAGCTCGCTCCTCTGAAAGAGAGTCCTCAATGCTAGGTCAGCACAACGTCGAAGAACTCCGCGCCAAGGCTCGCGCTGGTCTCAGCCCCCGGTACATCGTCCGCTGCGGCCTGGAAGCCTCCGGCAAGGTCGTGGTTTGGGACGCGCAAGGCGGATGGGTCTGCTCGCGCCACAAGTCACTTGCGCTCGCCGAGAGGCGTGCCGCTGAGCTGAACGCCGATGCGTAGCGCGGAGAACGCGCCCTCCCTATTCGATGCTGCGGCCGAGCAAGCGGCGTTCCGCTCTGGTCGTCCCAAGAGCCAAGAGCGTGCGGACCTGTTCCCGATCGCCACGGCCGGAGCCGGGTTCCGCTGCCTGCGGGACCATGCGCTGCGCTACCACAAGCGGCGCGGGTTGTATTGCCCGGAGTGCGACGGGTGAGCATCGACGTGGATTCCGGGCGGGTGTCCGGTCGCGTTTTTGCCATCGTCGCCACCGAGCTCGTTGTCGTACGCGCTGCGAAGCGATACCAGGACAAGTCGATCATCGACGAGTTCGGCCGGCACCACGCCAAGGGCGGCCTGTGGAACGACCGCGAGGGACGGGCTGGCTTCGGGATCGCCAAGAGCGACGCGGCAGACCTACGCCGTGCGCTCGCAGCGATCGGCGAGAAGGTGACCACGGCCGAAGCGGACGTCTTGCTCTTGCAGGCCGAAATGGGATACCTTAGTGCTATGTCCCGCACGACTGAGCAAGAGCGCACCAAGAAGCAGCGGCAGCGCGAGAAGGCGCGGTCCGAAGGCAAGTGCATCATCTGCACCATCCGCCTGGCCGACGACGGGCTCGTAACCTGTCACGTTTGCCGCGAGAAGGTCGCCGATCATCGGCGCTCGCGCAAACTCGTCCCTCAGCCTACTTGACGGGAGACATAACATGCTCTATGCTATTGTTATGTCCTCACCCTACCGCCTCCTCACCACGTCTGAGAAAGCAGCCGACTAATGAGATTCAAGAACGCGCAAGCCCATGCGGAAGCTCTCGTACCTGGGACCCAGCCTCGTCGCGCATTCGATACCGCATATAACGCCGACCCTTGCTGGGTGACGGCTGAACGGCACGACTGCGCGGTCGTCGTGTATGACGACGAGCCGCAGACGCAAGTATCGACAGGAAATTGGCTGGGCCGCTTCTCAGAGTTCCCCACGTCTGAGAAAGGGACCAAGCCATGACCGACCAAGTAACCGTTTGCTCTGTTTGCGGTCACGAAGAGAACTCGCCCGCCTGTGTCTCTGCCTTCTGCGGCTGCCTCTGTGGCCGTCACCCGCGTGTGAGCGTTGCCGCCTACGATGCCGACCGCATCACGATCCCCTTCGGCCAAGAGCGAGGCGTTCACCTCGAAGCGTATGGCGCTCAGGCTCGCGGCTCCGTACAGGAGGACGCGCGATGAGCAGGCGACCAACCGTTCTCTCGGTCGCCCTCGCTGGGCTCCTGGCGTGTGCCGGGGTCGTCGCGGCGGTCCTGGGAGGGGTGATCTAAAGGCAGGAGCGCCGTCCTTCGTGAGGTGAGGTGCAGCAAAAGGCCCGGCGTCATTACGACGACCGGGCCTTTTGCCTCGCAAGCGGAGGTACTAGCGAGCGGCCTTCGCTGCGATCGGCTGGGAGCCTGCGACTCCGTTCGCCGCACCTGAACGAACTTGGTCCTTGCTCCACCGTTTCAACGTCCCGCGAGCCGCCACGCCGTTAGTGATCGTCTCGATACTCAGAGCGCGGTTGCTCGACAGGCGCTTGTTGTAGAGCGTGACGAAGGCGCGAGCTACCGACTCGTTCGAGGCCGAGAACGTGGGGTTAAGGCTCTTGGCAAGACGCAGAACCTCCGCAGGTGTTACGCGCGAGAGGACCGCGACGAGACGATCCTCGTCAATCACCTCACGGTAGTCGCACAAGACGCGCGCCATCGCGGAAATGAACTGCCCCATGAGCGAGGTCGGATCGCCATCCCACGCCGTTCGCAACGCTCCGAGCGCCGTGTCTAGCGCCTTGAGGCCGTAGGTGTCGCTGGAGTGCGAGAGGGCCTTGCCGGCGGAAATCACGTTGGGCTCGCCCTTTGCTCGACTGAGGCGGAACTTATGGCGATGAATCGTAGCCAGGATCGCGATAGCCTCAGGGTCCTTGGCGCCAACCATCGCGTGAAGATAGTCGATCCAATCGGGCGGCTGGCGGTCGCGGTTGCAGGAGATGAACGCCTGCGCCTCTTGCTCGATCGTCATGCCGGACGACACCATGCACGGCACCTCGGCGATTCCGAGCGCCTTGGCCGCTTCGAGGCGGTGCTGGCCATCGTAGACCGCGAAGCGGCCGTCCTCGCGCTCGTTGACCTGCAAGGCGCCGGCACGACGTTCGTTCCAGCCGCCTTGCGTGATACGAGCGACGTTCTTGGGCTTGAGGTCGCGCTGGTAGTTGACTTGATCCACGAACAGCTTCGCGACGGGAATCCGCGCGAACTTGGCTCGCTTTTCACTCATCGGGTTCGATCTCCTCAAAGAAAGCGCGCAGCCATGCCGACGCGCGGCGTAGTTGAATGAGCGGGTACTCTTGAACTGAGCCCGGGAGCATGGCAAGGAACTCCCGTGGCGGCTTGAGGTCGGCCACGATCGCGCACGCATCGGAGAGCGCATCGAATGCAGCCTGGGCCTGTTCGTCCGAGAGCGCCTGAGCGGAACTCTCGTCGGGTCCCTCGTCGTCTGGGATCGTGACGCGCCGCAGTACGGCACGCACGTCCTGGGCGGTCGGCTTGGGCTTCTCGGCGACTACCTCGGCCCACGCGGCGCGCAGCCGAGGCGCGTCGTTCTTGAGCGGAGCAAGCTCGCGAGCGACCCCTTCGCTCGGAAGCGGACTGTCTACAATTGTGGACAGTCGGGCCGCCCCAATGAGTTGGGCCGCCCGCTGGCGGTTGAAGCCCCACCGATCCTTGCAGTACTGCTCGAACGAGGTGAAACCGTCGCGATAGAGGCGGCGCTCGCGAATCTCGGTCAACGCGGCCCCTACCTCAACGAACGTGGCGAGCCCGCGTTGGATCACGGACTCCAATTCGGCAAAGCGGCTGGCTTGAGCGACCGGGACTGATGCCATGCGAAGAGTGTAACATATTGCCATGCCGTCTGCAACCTGCTACACTAGACGCATGTTCGCCGACAAACTCCGCGAGGAGATCGACGCAGCGGGCCTCACGGTCGCCCAAGCCGCCGAGCGCGTGGGCGTAGCGCCCCGCCTGGTGTACCTGTGGCTGAGCGGGACCGAGCCGAGCCGTCCGAAGTACGACGCGCTGCTGCGCGAGTTTCCTTCGCTACTAACGGCTGAGAAGAAGAACGGGAGAAAGCGATGAGCACCACGCTACCAGAAGCGCCCGTCCGCGCCGGTCAAGTGTTCCAGGTCGTCAACTACATCGGCGATACCGAGCACGAGTTCGTGGGTCAGCGGTTCGTGTGCTCGTGCGTGAGCGAGTTCGGTCCGTTCGTGAACGGCTACAACGCTCCGACGGTTTACCACTTCTCTGAGGTCCGCCGGGTGGAGCCTACTGAGCAGGAGCGGGCCCTCGAAGGCTACCTGTTGGAGGACGCGACGTGAACGCGGTTCGCGCGGTTGGTCTCGCGCTACTCGCCTCAGCGTTCGCGCTCGGGTTTCTTGGAGCAGCGAACACCTTCGGCTTTGGCTCCGCGCTTGACAGCGTGGCCTTCGCTGTGTTCGTGATGCTCGCGGCTTGCGGCCTCGTCCTGATGCACGCCGATTCCATTCTTGCTTGGTTGGAAGGATAACTCCGCATGACGCCCGCCTCACTCGATGCCCGCGCGCTGGCCCGAATCGAAGAAGCCGCAGAACGGTACGCAGCAACGCAGCCGCATCCCGAGGACCTAGAGTCCGCGAACGCACTCGGTGACGAAGCGTACCTCGCGGGTTACGTCGAGGTCATGCGCTGCTTCCCTTCACCTGAAGCGTTCGTCGCTTTGAAGCGGGGCTTGGCCGAGACGCAGCCGGAGGTGACGAAATGACGGCTCAGACAGAGACGTGTATGTACTGCGGCGACGAGCCAAAGACCGGCGTTGCCTGCGATGTTTGCCGCGCGTACCAACCCGGCCAAGAAGTGAACGGAACGCCATCGCGCGAGTACGTCGCCGTCGCGCGTGAAGTGCAAGCATGGATCACCGGAACCGCGAGCGAGGAGGGGACGTGAACGCATCAGAGATTATAGCCGGAAAGACGTACATCATTCACGGGATGACGAGCGAGGAATATCGCGTCCGCGTAGACCGCATTGAAGATCGTGGGGCCGACGCGCCTGTGGTCCATTTCACGCGTTTCGATCCGGACGAAACATGGTCGTCTCGGTGTCCGCTCTATCGCGACCCGGACTATCCCTTCAGAGGGTTCGCGCCATTAGCTATTCGTGAAGCCGCGAGCGAGGCGACCGATGCCTAAGCGCAAACTTTCTGAGCCGCAGTGGGTTAGCGTCGACTTCTTGTCCGACCCGCCCGAAGACGTCGTGAAGTGGATCGTTCGCAACTGCAGTCCGATCCGCCCCACGCCACACTTGGTCCGCGTTGTAATGACCGGGATAGCGGCGTGGGTGCAAGACGGACGGCGCCGGCAACGAGCGGCGAGAGTTTCTATGCCGGACCGAGCCACGAGCGAGGAGGGGACGTGAGGCCGCAAAGACTGAGTCTCGTTGGGTGGCTCTGCATTGTCGCTATGGTGATAATTGCGCTATTGGGTCCGTACCATGATGGGCCGGCAACCGCGTTGGAAGTAAGGTACGCTGCTGTCTACGCCGCGTTACTGGCAGCGGCAATAATTTGCTTGGCGTTGGCCGCCGCGAGCGAGGTGCAGCGTGGCGAGTGAGACGGCGACGGTTGTCGTTCGGACCGTTTGCCCGGACTGCGCGCACGGACCGCATTACCCGGTGACGTGTCACGCCGTGGTGGTCAAGGTTAAGCATGGTCCGGTGATCGACGGGTTTCAATCATGCGGCTGCAACGGCGGAGGCCCCCGTGGATAAGCCGACGCCCGTGTACGCTCTGTTCGTGGTGCCGCAATGACGGGGTGGGAGCGGTTCATTCACGCGCTCGGTTTCCACGACAAGTTGGAGCCGACGGATGATCGCATTCAGGTGCGCCCGCGTGAGCTTCCGATCACCGGGGATTGGATCGTCGTCGGCGTGATTCTCCGTTGCCCGACGTGCGGTCGCAGAGTGAGGAGTGTATGACCACCGAAGCAATTCAGGACGCCGCGCCGGAGCCCGAAGCCGAGCGTTGCAATGCGATTGCACCCGGAGTGCGATTCCGTGACGCGGCTACGTTAGTCCGATGCGACCGCGTGCCGGGTCACGAGGGCCAACATGTTCACGACGAACTGTTTCTGTCGTTTGAATGGGCGAACGTATGACCACGCCTGCTGTTGACGCTGAGTTTCTCGATGCCCGCGCGCGCAAAAAGAAGCAGTGCGGGGCCAAACATCCGGTGCGACCATTTCAGGCGTGCCAGGACGACGTAGGTCACGCGCCCGAGGTGAAGGTCACGCATACCTGGCACTCGGGCTCGAAACTGCACTCGTGGTCAGAACGGGTTGCGCTGCCGACCGATGCGGAGATTGAGGCCCTTGCGACGGCTGAGTACCAGCGTGACGGACATTGGACGGGCGGCGGACTCGTCGGCGAAGACGTAGGCTTTCACCTCGCTCGCGCGTACGCTCTCGGGATGCGGGCCGGTCGCGATGCGCTCCACAAGCCGTCGAGTTTCTTGGCCGAGACGCAGCCGGAGGTGACGAAATGACGGGCAACGAGAGGGCTGAATCAGCAGGCGCGCTGGCTTACGAGCCGCCGCGGCCCTGGTCCGTCCGATGATGGAGGGCAAGTAGGTGGCTAGCGTTGGAGACACCACGGTTTTGTGCCCGGACTGCACATTGCCGATCGTGGTCCACGAAACCGAAGGGGGCTACGAAGCTAGTGAGGACGCGGTTCGCGATGTCGAGCTCGTGCATCGTCGTTGCTACGAGGCGCGGTGTCAGGAGTGCGGGCAGAGTCGCGGTGTTCCGTGCGCTCACCGCATCACCGGAGTGCCGGCATGACCGTCGCCGTAGATATGGCCGCGCACGAGATAGCGAACCACGCCCTAGAGGCGGGAGTGCGTGTTGCCGACCTGGACACCGAGGGGCGTTGCGTCACCACCGACATATATGCGCTTTCCCTGTGTGCCGCAAAGCGGTACTTGGTGCATCCGGTCCGTGCGTTGACGGCCGCGATCGACCTGCTCATTGGTCAACGAGATTTCTTGCGTGGTCCGATCACGTCCGAGTACGGGATGTTCGGGTGCCTGCCGCTCAACGAGTACGATACGGGATGGTGGAACGCATGAAGGTCGTCATAAACTCTTGCTGGGGCGGCTTCGGATTGAGCCGCGAGGCGCTTCATTGGCTGCGTGAGCACAAGCACGCGGGAGCGCAGGCCGAAATCGACATTGGCGAGCCGTGGGACCCGGCGAAGCCTGCCGTAGTGCGTGCCTCGTACCTGGACTCGTTTCTCTCGGAGATTGACCGCGCCGACCCGCTCGTGATTCAGTGCATCAAAGAGCTTGGGGCCAAGAAAGCCAGGGCGCCCTTGGCTGAGTTGCGCGTGGTGTCGATTCCCGATGACGTAAAGTACGAGATCAACAACTACGACGGCAGGGAATCCATCCACGAGAAGCATCGGAGTTGGGGCTGATGCCACGCTGGATGAACGCCAAGCGCAAACGCGAGGTCGTGGACGCTATCGCCTCGCTGGTGGCCCTGGGGTTGTTCTTTGCTGCTGCTGCGGGTGTGTACGCTCTGTTCGTGGTGCCGCAATGAATACGACGGCTGAGAAGACGTGGGCGGACCTCGCCGTTGGTGACTACGTGTGGGAGTTCGACCCGAACCGTCGTCACTACACGGAGCCCGTGAATGGCCGCCAGTTCGGCGACTTCATCTGGCGCGAGTGCTGGGTCAAAAGGCAAATCGTCGGTGAGAACCGAGCTTCGTGGATTCTCGGTCAGTCGTATTCGGCCAAGAAGGTTCCGAAGCGCACTCGGCCCGAGCGCGGGTACCTCATTTCCGAGCAAGAGTTGGACGACGCCTGCTACGTCAATGACAACCGCGTTCGCCTCGGCAACGAGGTTCAGCGGTTGCAGTACGGATCGGATGACGCGCGCAAACTGCGTGAGGTCGAAGCAATCCTGTTTCCCGAGGGGGCGGCATGACCACCGAAGCAATCCAGGACGCCGCGCCGGA
>QGNH01000497.1_pt2 | contig 42259 bp, 62 predicted proteins | sample 1735481 | NCBI WGS metagenome assembly QGNH01 (sample SAMN09239004, study PRJNA386568) | Viral metagenome, whole genome shotgun sequencing project. | reverse complement strand
TATGGAAAGATTAACGGAAAAGGTAAACCAAAATATGACTACGTTGATGCTATTATCAGACGAGCAGAACTTTACAGAGAAACTGGAAATCAGGAGTACCTTGTTGATGTTGCTAATTGTTGTCTGGTAGAGTTCGAACAAGCCGGTCACCCAAAGGCACATTTTTCCTCTATTGACGATACGACAGAGCATTTTCAAGTAAAATAATTTAATACTCAATACCCATGGAAAAACCATTGAGGTTCAAACGCAGCAAATTCAAAGTACACCTTTTAGGGTTGAATTGTAGTGTAACTCACTATGATGAATCAGAGCATATTGAGAGTGTTACCTGTCCTTTTTGCCTTCAAAAATTGTCAAACGACTTTTACAAAAAGGAACACACAAAAGAATATAAAGACATTCTCGACAGGGCTATAGTTGAGGCTAACCAGTATCTCCTCACTGGAGGATGTAATTGTGGCTCTAAACTAGCACATAAGCACAACAAACACACTAGAGAAAGATTTCTAGGCTGTGTCGATTACCCTGCATGTAAAAACACTTACTCATACATTAAATTTCCAGAAGAATGTCAGATAAAGAAAGCATCAGTTCAGGAAGTGACGACACCTGTATTAGCAACAAATCTCTACCAAAGGTATTAGTCACCAGTATGACTACCTATTACATCGATTGTCCTCATTGTGATTATGGAATTAATGATAGTGATAATGAACGATGGTTTGAAGGTTACGGTATCTTAACACTGGGGATCAATAAAGATACTGGTAAAGAAGTCGAGTGCCCTGTATGTGAAACCAAATTTTTAGTTACCGGGTTTTCAGACTAGTACTTCCATTTTTATAATTAAAAATATTATGAAACCTAGTAAATTTAACACCCCTAACAAGGAAACAATGTTTATTTTGGATTGGTATTTTGGATTGGACCTTAATGAAAATGTTAGACACCATGAAGTAAGGAATTGGTACTTCTGCCGTATAGCAGATAGACCATTTCACCATAGGTCAAGGCGGTTCAAAACTTGGAAACACAATAGAAGATGTCAGTGGAAGGATCGTTAACATGTGACTTCCCTGACATCTTTTTTAACCTTACCTATCCGAAACTTCGGAACAGCTTTAATAGTAAGTCATTACAAACTTACTAAACCACACCTTATAATTTTTTACACACCAATACCCAACGTTATAATGGATAAAATTGAATGGGAAGGAACTGATTCAGATCTCGAAATCAGTCTGTTCGAGCAAGGGCTTATTTGTAGGCCCAATCCAGTGTTCGGAGATCCTAATGATTGGTTATGCCTTTACCAAATTTCTGAAGACGAGTATGATATAGGTCATTCCGATGAAGTATTTATATCTAAACTTCTGAAAGGAGAAGAGTGGGCGAAAGACAGTGATATAGAAGGGTTTCTGTCTTTTGTAGGAGAGGAAACTACAGAAGGTTTCTTGGAGTTGCCTTTTGTACAAAAATTGTCTAGCTTATTACGTTACTGGGGATGTCTAAATATCTTTGGTACCTACTCTTGCACTATGAGTAAAGAGGAAGCTAAGGAATATCTTAATGATAAAGTATTCCCATTCCTAGGGGAAGTAGCTTAACTTAAAACTATGAAGGTAATCACAATGTACACAATTCCGGGGTTTGACTATAGCTTCAACAGTACAGTTAAAGTGTTTGAGTTTCTCAAAAAGGAAAGTTTGAACATGCCGATAGATGTCGAATCTTGTATGCCTTTACAGATAATCCGGTGTGAGAGAATACTCCAGTACCGTTCTCAGATTATCACATGGTTAGTTAACCTATGTGAAAGTTCAATTGCCGGTTATGATGAACGAGGAGCATCCTACCTGGTTAAGCCTGTAAGAGATAAAGTTGTAAATACCCTTATTCGAAAGAACATCTATTTAGGCGTAATGAATGCAAATTTACTGCCTCTAGCAAATCTGTGTGAACAGGAGTTTATCGAGAAGTATTCCCACTATGAACTCTTACTTGATACATCCCGAAAAGTGGTTTTTTTATACTCTGAGGAAGACGTTAAACATGTGGTGATGCCAAGTATCCCTGAAGTAGTTGAGCCTATCACACAGGAAACAATACAAGGTAAAGGTGTAAAGTTTAAACCTGAGCACTACATGAAGATGTACTTCACGACAAATGTACTCTACAGACCTTCTATGACTATGTTAAAGGGGTTGATAAAGTTCCACTTGGATAAGCAATACATCAAATCAAAGGAAAACTATGAACAAAGTTTCAAAGAATTATTGGACGTAGCTAACCTATTGAGGGATATTAATCCCAAAATTACTCAACAAGAATTGTATAATGAACTCCGTACTGGTATGAGAGTGGTAAAGCAAATAAAGAAAATCTGGAAAGATGAAGAATAAATCTAAGTACCAACCGCATGAGGAGTTCCTCAGAGCACAAGAATTTATGTTGGATGAGGCTGTTAAAGCAGTTGGTATTCCTCCATCCTACCTTGGTGTTGATCCTCCTGAAAGCAGTGTATTGAAATCGATTGAAAAGATAAACAACCAAACACGCACCAATCTGAATAAAATTACCGAATTTTAGTTGTTTTTGTTTATTTTTGTTATACATTTGTTCCGTAATACTATATTAGCAACGTATGAAACAGAAACTAATCACCCTCATTACTTCATTCAAATCCTATGGGTTACTTGCGATAGCAGGTGTCTTTATCCTTGGGTACCTACTGATTAACTCTAAGTCAAATGCTTTATACCGGGAAACTAGTTTGAATAAAGCATACTCGCATTTATCGGATACTCTTGTTAAGACTCGTAATGCTTTAAATCAAGAAGTTGCAAAAACTGGAGTTATCCAAACTGAGTCTGCAAAAGCTTTCCTTTCATTGAAATCAAAGGATGCAGAAGTGTTAAGACTTCAGAAACTTGTGGGTCAAGAACAAGGTAAAGGTCGGGATGTACAGTTGGCATTAAATGTCACAACTACATCCTATTATAAGTTAAAGGATTCTACTCAAAATCTGGTTGCTTACGACTCTTCTAAAATGTATCCAAAGGAAACTGTTACTATGTGGCCTATTTATGAGCATATTATCAAGGACTCCCTGAAATGGATCCAAGGTACTATAAAATTAGGACGTAAGGTGTTCAGTGCAGAGTTAGAGTTTAAAAACGACTACTCAATATCAGTTGGAGAGGAAAGCAAAGGGTGGTTTGAAAAACAACCTTATGCGGAGATTGTAAACCATAATCCCTATACTGGCACTGATGCAATGAAAGTTTACCAAAAGAAACTAGTTCCTAATAAGGCCGTTAAATCAAGCTTGATTACAGGTATTGCGGTATTCATAGGAACATTTTTACTATTCAAATAACTTTTATTTATGTGTGTATTAATTTACGCAGATTCAAAACCTTGGGATGGACGGATTTTCCTGGCAGACAGAGCGATTATGTTAATCATGGAGTATCCATCACCAATATCGCCTAAGCTAACTACTAATGCTTACAGAGACTTGCACATTGACTATGGTTAAGTCCGCTAATAAACAGAACTACTAACTTTAAAACTTAAAATTTATGTTTGGATTTTTCGAATTTGATTACTCCGACTTGATTTGTTCATTAGTTGCAGAAGATTATGTAGTAGCCCATATAAGAGACCTAACCCTTAAGCAAGGAATACCCGGACCAAAAAGAGTCTTAGTCCTTGAATACGGATAGAGTTTCAGCACTACTAAATTGACGTAAACTGGACAAAAAATAAAAACATTAGCAATTAACAATAAATATTCAAAACTCTTTAGTGTAATAGCTAAAAAGTTTTAAATCGGGGGATTAACGCTCAATTGGCAGAGCAACGGTGACTAAACCGTAGATATTGGTTCGATCCCAGTATCCCCCACAAATAATTTAAACCATAATTTTTTATGAAAATCAAAGATGTAACATTGGTTAACTTCGGCCAGTATGGTAACATTTCAGTCAGTTTTGACGATAATGTGACGTACCTAGTTGGTCCGAATGGATCAGCTAAAACCACCATGGGCCTGACTGGTATCTGGGCCACAATAGAAGGCATTGCTCAAAAAGGACAAAATGTATTGACCGGAGAAAGGTTCAGGTTTATCGGTGACAAAGCTGCAACATCAACTTCCACAATTACCATCTACGATGAAAAGATTGGAGAGATAAAAGCAGAAAGGAAGTTCACTAAAACTGGATCATCATTATCATTCGAAGGCCCGGCAGGAGTTACTTTATCTCAAGAGTGGTTGTCCTCCCTGTTTAACATCCTACTTATTGCTCCAAAACGGTTCATATCTCTTACAGGACGTGAGCAAGCATTAGCTTTGGGTATTGATGTCGCTTCCTTTGAAAAAGAGCTTGCAGAGCTTAAAACTGACTATACTTTGATCAATCGGGAACTCACTAATATGGGTAAGATTGATGTGGTAGAGAAAGCTGTAACGGTTGATATCGCTGACCTTATTGCTGAAAAGAAATTAGCAACTCAGCACAATACCGAGGAACAGAAAAAGGAAGATGCTATTACAACAGCCGACACAACAATCACTAGCACTGAAAAATCAATAAGTGATGCTGAAGTAACCATTAAGAATCTCCAAGCTCAAATAGAAATCTATAAAAAGAGTTTGGTCGAATGGCAAGAGTACAGAAAAAAGCTTGAAAATCCTCACTATAAAGATATCGAGTCTATTGATGCAAAAATGGAAACTGCTTCAACAACTAACGTTGCTGCTGCAAACTACGATGCTTATCTCGTAAAGGTTAAAAACAAAGAAGTCAAGACAAAAGAACTTTCTGATAATAAGGAGAAACAAGCTGATGTCGTTGCCCGGCAATTGGCCTACATCAAAGGTAAGCAACTCCCCTTCCCTGATTTAACTATCGGTGATGATGGAGGGCTATTGTTACAAGGCCGGCCACTTAAGGAACCGTACTTCAGTACTGGTGAGTTAACTCAGATCATTCCGATCCTTATGAGTTCAACAAATCCCGAGTTAAAGTATGTCTTTATTCAGGATTTCAATTTGTTGGATGAAGTACGTCAACAACAAGTGGAAGAGTCCCTTACTTCAAAAGGTTTCCAACTTGTCATTGAATATGTTGGAACAAAAGAAGTACCAGGTAAGAACTGCATTTTAATGGAAGAAATCAATAAACAATAACCAAATACTAACAATGAAAACAACACTTAAAGTGATTGCGTGGATTGCTGTCTACGTCACATTATTAGGGTTCATTTGCCCTGATCTAATCAGTGCTCCAAGCACACCCGAAGTACTCTTAGGAGTCGCCCTAATCATAGGGATAATTCTTTCATTCATTTATCATTTCAAAACCCTTTACAAAATTATGAAACCAATCATCAGTAAATTTCTCTTAGGAGTAGTGTTATTAATGGCTTTAATAGCCTTCACAAGTTGTTCAACAGTTCCTCCCGGATACGGTGGAGTAGTAATTAAAAAGTATGGCTCTGAGAAGGGTGTTCAAAAAGATGCCCTTGGAGTTGGAAGCTACTGGTTAGGTCCTAACGAGAGTATGGAGAAGTATCCTACACATCAGGTGAATTATACTTTTACACAGGACAAATCAGAAGGTTCAGATGCCAATGAGGAGTTTACTTTTCAAACCAATGAAGGTATGGAGTGTGCTACAGACTTAGGGATCGCTATGCATTATGATTTTGCCCTAATTCCAGTAATGTACCAGAAATACTTAAAAGGAGAAGATGAGATACGAGGTACAGTTGTCCGAAATAGTATAAGAAACTACTTAAATAAAGTTGCCGGTGGAATGCCTGTTGAATCAGTTTACGGTAGAGGAAAATCGCTATTGGTTGATAGTGTTCAGTCTTTAGTTAAGAAGGAGTTGGATGGTACAGGGATCATTATAGAGAAGATATATCTAATTGGATCTATCCGTATTCCCGATGCTGTTAAACAATCACTTGACTCAAAAGTAAAAGCAACGCAAGAAGCCCAAAAAATTGAGAACGAAGTTAGATCTACAAAAGCTGATGCTGAAAAAGCTATTGCAAAAGCAGAAGGTGAGGCCACGGCCCTACTGACTGTTGCAGAAGCCCAAGCTAAAGCCAATAAGCTAATTTCACAATCAATAACTCCAGTCCTTGTTAACTACAAGGCCATTGAAAAGTGGAAGGGAGTGCTACCTACATATACTGGAGGCGGTGCAATGCCATTCATCAATATCAAGTAATCGAATTATTAATTTCAAAGTAAAAAGCAAAATGTCAGAAGAAAAAGCAAGAACAAGCGCAGAAGTATTGGAAGAATTGACGGCAAATTTCGAAAAATTCACAACGGATGCAAATCTGCTCATTGAGAAGGGAAATCAGGCAGCCGGGACCAGATCTCGTGTTACCAGTTCCGCTATTGGTAAACTCCTTCTGGAGTACCGCAAGGTCTCAGTGGCAAAGTAGGAACCTTAGGGTTAAATAATTGGGGAGGAACATAAGTCTTTCAGTAAGACTAGGTGGAGAGGGATCGAATCTCTCTCCTCCCCCAAATAATATTCACACACTAATAATTTATCGCATGAAAGAAGTAATCAAAGTTTACGAAACTATTCCTGTTGATGATCGACTGGAAAGGAATTACGAAATCAAAAAGGAAATATCAAAAGCTAGAGAAAAAGGCTTTAAGATATTCTTCAATGGGAAAAGGCTCTTTGTCGCTACTAACACCTCAATATGTTACTTCACTAAAAAATCCCGGAAATGGGGGTACCCACTGTCTAGTTTAGATATTGAAAAAGGTGGTGAATTGTACATTGAAAAGCCAAAAGAAAACTCTCCTGATCAGAAAAAATTCAACTCTGTTCTTAAGTACCGTAAGAAAGCCTACCTCTCCACATTTACCAATGATTTCATTGATAGGTGCAGATCACTTCCAGAAACTTTCGATAAATGGGTAGAAGAAGGCAAAAAGAGTTTGTATGAATACTCAATCACTACTGGGAACCAAATTGATGGTAAGATTATCTCTTTAAACTCTATTGCAAAAGCAAGTAGTTTCCACATAAATCTGTTCAGAAGTGCAGTAAAAGGCAACTATAACTACAATAGTATGAGGTTTCCTTTTAGAGGGTACGAAGCTACACTGGAATATAATGCAGAATTCAAAAAGGGCTGGCTTTCTGTTGAGTATAAGGATTGTGGTAATGGCTATTATTACTTACTTATCAATGACAATGAGTTCATTGGTTATGACGTTGATTAGTATGAGCATACCTGACGAAGCAGAAGTATGGTGGCCTAACACTTCTCGAAAACAAAAACCTTTTACCCATATACCAGGAGCAACCTGTGGTCGATTTCAAGTACCGTCAATGCCGGTTGCTATCTGGTTGGGAGATATTGATTGCCCGGCTTGTTTAAAGTTAATAGGAGAAGGGTACGATCACAAACTTCCTGAAACCTTACCACTATCTGCTATGTCAAAGTCAGCAAGGAAAAAGGAAAGAAAAAGGTTGAAGTGGGCAAGTGAGCAAGAAGAACTTTATGGAAGATGTTCTTGTGGATCTCTATACATTTTAAGGGTAAACAGTAAAACTAAAAAGGAATTTCTTGGATGTAGTAAATATCCAAAGTGTAAAAACACCAAAAGTATAAATTAGAATTCTATGAATCGAAAACTCTTCCTCTCAAATGTAGCTCATGCTCCGGGTATTGATTGTGGTTATAAGCACTATTTGGAAGCAGGTAAACTTGAAAAGGTTACTTGTCCTCGGTGCATGAGGCTTATCCGAGAAGGTGGTAAATCTACGTTTAAAGAAAGTAGAAGTCCTCTCTCCGACCCAAACTTGAGTGTTATATGTAACCAATGTGGAAAACCAATGGTTAAACAATCAATTGGCCAAGGTGGGGAATCAACCTATATTTGTTCTGACTACCCCAAGTGTCAGAATATAAAAAAGATTACTTTTGCAAAGTTAATTAAAGTAAGTAAAGAAATACCTAATTCCCTAATTACAAAGAATATGAGTACTATTACAGGACTAACATCTGTTATTTCAGACCTCCTAAGATCGGCAGTAAACAAGCGTATATCTGTTAAAGATCAACCAATTACAAAGTTATTGAAAGATGCTGAAGTGTCCTTACATTTCTCCTCTACTTTGCTTGATGTTCTGGCTGAAAAGGGACTTATTTTCAGAGAAGGTGAGAGAGCTGGTATTTATTACACAGTTTTGACTGATGTGATCCCAGATCCGCAAGTACTTGCAACTGAGTGCTATAAAAGGTACAAAGAGGAGAATAAGAAATCTCGGGAACAGAAGAAACTTGACCTCGAAGATGGGAAGGTCACTACCAGAGCATACAGGAAGAAATCCATCGAAAAAGGAGAAATCCAGAATGGTACAAGTACGATTATTCGTAGAAGAACTCCGTCAATTGGCGACATCATGTATATGATGAACGACAATAGAGTTTGCGAAGTTCGTGTATACGGTGTTCAGGAAAATGAGACTACTGGAGCTATTGAGTGTCATGTTGAACACTTTAACCATTTAGAGGAAATTGAGGAAGATATACCGTACACTGGCTGGAAAGCTACAAATACTCCTCACAAATCTCTGTTTGACTCTCCAGAAATCTTAGTACAAAGACTACTAGCAACTGTTTTAAAGCACATTAAAAGAAGATAATTTATGAAAAGTGTAGTTTCTACAGAAAGACTTCCAATCAAATTATGGTTGGAAGATATTGAACCCGGTGCATTATCTCAAGCAAGGAACTTGGCTAACTTGCCATTTCTATTTAAGCATGTAGCAATCATGCCGGACAGCCATCAAGGATATGGAATGCCTATTGGTGGGGTAATCACCACTACAGGTGTTGTAATTCCAAATGCCGTTGGCGTGGATATCGGGTGTGGCATGTGTGCGGTCAAAACTTCCCTCAATGTAGAGGATTTTGATCGAGATGAGCTAAAGGCTATCCTATTATTAATAAGGAAAAGTGTTCCGGTGGGGTTTGAGCATCACAAGGAACGTCAAGATTGGGAACTAATGCCTAATGTTGTTGGATTTGAACAGTCTCCTTCAATTGTGTTTAATCAACAGGCTTCAGCAATGAAGCAACTTGGCACACTCGGAGGTGGAAATCACTTTATCGAAATTCAAAAAGATAATGATGGCTTTATCTGGATTATGATCCATTCCGGTTCACGAAATCTCGGTAAAAAAGTTGCAGATCACTATAACAGTATAGCCAAAAAACTCAATGGATTATGGTACTCTCAGGTTGACAAGGTGAAAGACCTTGCTTTTCTTCCGATAGATACCTTAGAAGCAAAAAGCTACATGATGGAGATGCAGTATTGTGTTGATTTTGCTCTGGCTAACAGAAAGCTGATGATGAAAAGGATTCTCGAAAGTTTCTATGATGTTATAGGTACAAGTGTTATGCCTGATCCAATGATTAATATCGCCCACAACTATGCTCAGTGGGAAAACCACTTTGGTCACAATGTAATAGTTCACCGGAAAGGTGCAACATCGGCCAGATTGGGTGAAATCGGAATCATTCCCGGTTCAATGGGTACCAAATCCTACATTGTTGAAGGGCTAGGAAATCCTGAATCCTTTATGTCCTGCTCACATGGAGCTGGTCGTAAAATGGGAAGAGGTCAGGCGACTCGGGAACTCAATTTGGAGAAAGAAATCTGGGATCTGGAAGAACAAGGTATTATTCATGGTATGCGTTCTGTAAAGGATCTCGATGAAGCTCCAGGTGCTTACAAGTCAATTGAAAAAGTCATGGCTAATCAAAGTGATCTTGTTAAGATATTAGTAGAACTAACTCCGCTTGCGGTTATTAAAGGTTAAATAATTGAGTGTAACTTGTAATTCCGTAATAAACTATTAACAATTAATAAAATTTCAACTAAACATGCTACAATTTGGAATTTGGTTCCTATTCGGTCTACTGTGTGGGTCGGGGTTTACCCTTTTATTAGGTACCCTAAAATACAATACAGTAAAGCTAGGTAGGGTACCAGAAGACGAGATTGCCTCATCTGTAAGGTATTGTTTACTTTACACTTCTACTCCCTTTAGGATTAAGTATAAAAGTAATCCCGACCTGAATAAAATTTGCTCATCAATTGAAGACCTTAAACTTAAACAAAACATTAAAGTTGAGTTTGTTAAGAAAGGTATTATTATTGATTTGATGTAATCACAACTAATCGTATTTAACTTTATAAATTATCAAATTATGAAATACATTCATACAAAAGAAATGGTTGCCCATCTATGGGCACATCAATCACAAGACAATGCTAGAACTCCCAATGGTGCCTTATACTTTAATGGGGACACCATATTTAGTTATGGAAGTCATTTTCCTATAGCTAAATGGATCACAAATTTCCAAGGTGAGAGAATTGTCCTTGTAAATAGTGACAGTTACAGTTCGACTACCAGTGGACATCAGTACACAGTAGCACACTCTATTCCTAGTTATGTAAAAAAAGTCTATTTATCAAGTAAGAATTTTTTCAGGATTAGTGAAAGTCAAGGTATAAGGTATTTCCTAACCTCTGATTACGATTCAATTTCATCTCTCTTTACTTCAAGTTGTAATAACATTATCAATACAATGGAGAAACAGAGTAAGGCCAGATCAAGGGATTATCGTTCAGAAGTTTCAGATGCCATTTACAAGTTAAGGGATGTGTTTGTAGGGTTTGACTTGAATGTGTCGCACAGTCTTCGTTCAGAACTTAAAATAAAACCAATTCTTTCTCATTTGCTTGATAATAGCATTTTCAAGTATAGGGATAGGTTCGATGTTCTAAAGGACATCCATACTATGAAGAACGTTTGGGTACTCCAACTACTTGTAGATATGGAAGTATTTGAACTTACAGATACTATGGAGTTCAAAATTCAAAATATCGACACTGTTTTTATCAATGAGTTATTTAGTAAGATTTCAGGAATAAGCGGAGTAAAATTAACTGCTCACCTTGAAAAACTTGTGAATGCTGAAAAAGTAAGGAAACTTGAAGAAAAGAAACGAGCAATAGAACGTAGAAAGAAGTACGTTGCTGATGTGGAAAAATGGAAGTCTGGAGATCTTAGAGTTAGTTTCCCTTACAATTACACTGATTACGATACTGTTGCCCTTAGGATTGCGGTTAACCCGGAGAAGAAGGTTGAGATGGTAAATACCTCAAAAGGTATATGGATCAACTTTGAAGAGGCTATCAGGTTATTCACCTTCCTCATTGCAGTTAAGGATAAGAACAAACCTTTCACTCACGAACTTGTAGTTGATTCAGGTAACAATAAATGGAAAATTGATTCAATTGCAGCAGACGGAACATTAAAAGCCGGCTGTCATAGGGTACCATTTTCTGAATCAGAGAGGATCGCCCAACTATTGAACTTCGCAGCTTAATTTACTCATTTAATAATTTATCAAAATGGAAAACCTAAAGAAATACATAAAGGAAACTATTGCATCACGTCCTGATTTAAAGGAAGCCATTTACGATCTATACTTACTTTGTAAGGACGAGATTGAAGACGGTGGTTCTGAAGACCATGAAATAGAACTTTGTTACTCAGCAATTAAAGATTTATTGTAATGAGAGACTACACAGATTACCATCTTACCACAGGTAACGTTCTCCGGGTCATTCAGGATGATAGCCCAGCTAACCCTAGAACAGAATGGGATAACCTAGGAACTATGATCTGTTTCCACAAAAGGTACAACCTTGGAGATAAACATGATCATTCCGAACCTGATGATTTCAGAAAATCCTTAATTGAAGAATATTATCACGGACTTACAGAGCGCATTGATAAAGAGACTGATAAACTATGGTCTAAATATGCGGAAGGTTATACTTTTTCTGAAAGACAAAAGAAAGTTTGGGGAGAGTATGACGATGCAATTAATGCTGCATGGGAAAAAGTTTGTACAAAGTACCTGGTAATCCTACCACTGTATCTGTACGATCATTCAGGAATTACTATGAACACCAGTGGATTCACCTGTCGATGGGATAGTGGTCAAGTTGGCTACATCTATATTGATAAGGAGAAAGCTTTAAAAGAGTACGGAGGAAAAATCTTCTCCAGACAACTTAAAAAGCGTTTGACTTCGTATTTGGAAGGAGAGGTTGAAGTTTACGATCAATACCTTACTGGTGATGTATATGGGTTTCAATTACTCGACCCTGAAGGCGAAGAAGTAAACTCCACTTGGGGATTCTTTGGAAGTGATCCAAAGGAAAACGGCATGATGGATGATATTGAAGGTGAAATTGTCCAACAACGTAAAGCTGCATAATGAATAAATCACGATTAATTAGCCGGGAATGGGATATTCCCGGCAGTTGGTACGCTCCCAGAGGGTTTCTAGGTGAGTTTCTTTCAGTAAAGTTTGTGGAATTGACTGATACATGTTCCTCTTCAGGAGATTGGAGTGGTTATTTCTGTCAGCAGATTGGGAAGACTTCTTATGTTATTCCTTTCGGACAGACAAATAATTGGCCTAATGGTGGGTACACTTTGTACACAAGTAACGAGTTTGCTCAAACCAAAGCTATACTTACTCGTCAAGAGTTTATGCAAATCATTGAAGACATTGAATCAATTAACAGGAGTAATTAATTATGAAAGAAAAACGCTATTATCTTATTAGTCCCGATGATCTTGAGGATGAAGATATTATTATACTTGATCTTGATGATGAAGGTTTTATAACTGAAGCTGAAAGACAGGGTAATGTTTATACTGAATCCGGATTTGTAGATGCATTCAATACTGAAGAAGTCAGTTGTTTTACCCTGTATTTACGAGTCATTGAAGTGGAGATACCATAATGGAAAAGCTATTCCCAGAGAAATTAACAAGACTATCGTTTGACAAAGCCTTCGACCTAGCTTTAAAAAAGTACGGTTCGGAACTTGGTATGTTTGGTAGGCTCCTTACTAAAGGAGGTTCAGTGATTCCCGGTAAATACATAAGTTATGGAATGTTTAAAGTAATCACTAAGGAGGAACTATTATCGTGAGCACAATACAACTTGAGGATACTACGACATTTCAATGTGTCGTTGATGGCCATAATGGTATATATACTTATCAAGCATTCGTTGAAATGTTCGAGCATGAACTGAGACACAATGGAGTTAAGGAGGAAACGATCATTGGAATTTTAAGTGGTCCGGAAAACCCTGACTACTCTGACGATTGCTGTTATTTACTTCCAATTTCATTTGGTGGGAGAACTTACTTCGATGGAGAGAGTGGGGATATTTTCTCCCTTTCAGACGAAGAGTACGGAAAAGTTGAATTTAATTAACTAATCAATGAAGGCTGCCCTTAACCGGGTGGCCTTTATTTAACACACACACTCGAAACATGAAGAAACTAATTCATAAAGATGTTATTATTGAAGGCAATAAGTTGATTGCTGAGTTCATGGGTTATAAACCTTCTAAAACCAGAGGTGGAATACCCTATGACGAAGAAAAATATGGACAGTCCTACAATATTGAGGAGTATTCTTTTACACCTTTTGATAGTATTGGTGGATTTATGGGAGATGATTGTTATTACTACCCAATCGATATGGGATACCATGAATCATGGAGTTGGTTAATGCCAGTTATCGCTAAAATGCAACAGGTATTTAAACTTGAGAAAGTTAAATGTCTAGTGGAAGTTGAAGATTTGAGTTTTATCGCTCTATACCAAAGTCTCGTAAATATTGATATTAAAAATACTTGGAAAGAGGTAGTTATAAAAATTAAATGGTATAATTTAAAAACAAAAGAAGAATGATCATAACTCCAAATTATAAGGATGAAGGTAATGCACTAATTGCTCAGTTTGAAGGTTACCGATTAATTACCCCATCAATGAGGAAGATCCCTGAAAGCTGGTCTCTCGCCTATTGGGAAAAAGAACGGCCAGATAAAGGCAGACAGGTTATAAGTACAGAACATACCCTCCCATATTTTACTTCGTATGAGGCAATGATGAGAGTTGTTGAACTTATTGAGAGTCGTCCAGAATGTATACGTTTTGACATTACCCCAACTCATGTACACATTCTCCTAACTGGAAATCCGGGTTACAAAGAGAAATTCTTCTATGATGCTGAGGAACTCACTAAAAAAGAAACTATCTGGGTTTCAATAGTTCAATGTATCAAATGGTTTAATTCTAAAGATTATATAGTATAATATGCAATACACAGTTAATGAAACCGTAAAACTCATTTATGTTGATTTATTTGCCGGTGCCGGAGGGACAAGTACTGGTGTTGAAAGGGCTAGACATAATGGTAAAAAGTGTGCTATTGTAGCTGCTTGTGTTAATCACGATGCAAATGCTATTATCAGCCACAAATATAACCATCCGTTCACACTTCATTTTACTGAAGATATCCGAACATTGGATCTGACTTCTCTGATTGTCCACATAGCTTACATGAGATTGGCCTATCCAAATGCAAAACTTGTGCTATGGGCCAGTCTCGAATGCACCAACTTTTCAAAGGCTAAAGGTGGTTTACCCAGAGATGGAGATAGTCGTACTCTTGCAGAGCATTTGTTCAGGTATATTGAGGCACTAGATCCAGACTTAGTTCAGATCGAAAATGTTGAAGAGTTTATGAGTTGGGGACCACTTGACGATGCAGGGAAACCTATTTCAAAAGAGGCCGGCATTGACTATACTCGTTGGAGAGACGAGGTTATGGAGTATGGTTACAACTTTGATTATCGTATCCTAAACTCTGCTGATTTTGGAGCTAGGACAAGTCGTAGGAGATACTTTGGCATCTTTGCTAAAGAAGGCATTCCTATTGCATTCCCCTCCCCTACGCACTCTAAAAACCCTAAAAATGGGATGAAAAAGTGGAGAGCTGTTCGTGAGGTATTGGATCTCGAAGATGGTGGTGCTTCCATATTTGACAGGAAGAAATCACTTGTCGATAAGACACTTTTACGAGTACATGCCGGTCTAGTTAAGTTTGTTGCAGGTGGTAAGGAACACTTCCTGGTAAAGTACAACTCCATGGGTCAAAATGGAAAATACAACGCACCGGGAGTGGATGAACCTTGTCCTGTTGTATCTACACAGAATAGGTTAGGCCTGGCTCAGATCAACTACTTAACAAAGTATTACTCAGGTAATCCCGAAACAATGATAGCCAGTCTTGAGAGTCCTTCCCCAACAGTTAGGACAAAGGATGGGCTTTCACTTGTTGATGTTAAGTTCTTTGCCGGGTATTATGGCACTGGAGATAATGTAACTTCGGTTGACTCCCCGGCTCCTACAATCACTACAAAGGATCGACTTGCCCTTATAAAGGCACAGTTCATAGATCAGCAATTTGGTAATTCAAAACCATCTGGTGTGGATGTTCCTCTTGGAGCTGTTACCGTAAATCCAAAGTATAGTCTTGTGAACTGTGAGCAGTTCTTTGCAAACTCTTACTCTGGCGGTGGTCAGATATCGGATATTGAGGAACCTTGCTCAACCTTAACAGTGGTACCTAAACAGAACCTTGTTACATGTACTCAACAATCCCAATACCTGTTTAATCCTCAGTACACCAGTAAAGGTGGAGACATCAACGAACCTTGTTTTACCCTTATTGCGAGAATGGACAAGACTCCTCCAAGCATTGTAACTTGTAGTTCCGATCTATCAGACAATGTACCCTCATTCATTAAGATACAGGGGAATACAGCAGTCTATGAAATCTATGCTACAGACACTCCTGCAACCGTGGCCATAAAAGAATTCATGGCACTATACGGACTCCTTGATATTAAAATGAGAATGTTGAACATACCTGAGTTAAAGCAGATCATGGGATTTCCAAAGGACTACATATTGGTTGGTACTCAAGCCGAACAGAAGAAGTTTATAGGAAATGCTGTTGAAACTACTATGGCTATGGTATTATGTGAAGCATTAGTCGAAGAATTAACTGAACTTAAACTTGTTGCATAATAATGGAAAACTTAAAAGATGTTTGTCTTACCTGTTTGACAAATGAAGAAGATCCTGAAAATGGGTACTGTATAAATGGCCATGATAATTGGTTAGATCATAGTGGTTTAATGCAACTTGAGTATATTAGAGAGGCAAAAATTGCACTTCATCTAACATGGGAAGAGATAATGACCAAACTTGAAATTAACTCTGGTCTTGGTTTAAGTGAAGTAATTAATACCGAAAAAGGATGAAAGTAGGAAAAGAAGTATTTCAAGTTAAAGGTGAACTTATTGAGGTAGAACTTCACTATACAAGAACAGGTGGATTCCAGTTTAAAGGTATACCGGAGGAAGTGTATTCTATGACGGAAACAGCTATTGGGTACACAACCGAAAATGGGTTAAAAAATGCCACATTGTTAGCTCTCCAACAGTGGCATGAAATGATTAAAGCTGAACGAAAAGTAATTGCTTACAGGTTATTTGCATCGTCAAAACTTATAAGAACCCGAGAAGGTAGAAAACCAGGTGTAAGTGGAAAGTTCACCTCTGATGGTGGTTTTAGAATTCCTGATTATGCTTTTGGGGTCGATTACAAAGTTTACATAGAACTTAACAGTAATGGGTTAAAGTATTTCCCTATTATGGAAAATGGAGAGAAGTGTGGTCGCCCAGAGCATATTGAGAGCGAGTGGATCTTTATTGATTACTCAGAGGAAAGGGAACTATTCTTTAAAGGATTAGGGGACAATCTCCAAAACCTTGTTTATAAGGTGTCTGCTTTCTTTGATAGTCCGGAACTTCTTTCAATAATGGACAGTAACTCACTTAAACAGTTGATGTAGCATGACAAAGAAAGAAATCCGAACTTCTGTTTCCTCATCCTGTAAAAAGGTTATGAAAAGTAACGGTTTTGGGTATAAGGATATTGAGTTTAACTATGGGCTACCTTGGATAGCAATATTTGGTTTCTTCTTTGATCAAGGTGATGAAGCTCAAAACTTAATCGACCAAATGAAGGAAACCTCTCAAAAAACCGGACTACATATAAGTACCTGTCTGGTATGGTACTTGGACTCCGCAGGTGTATTTTCACAACCCAGAAATTCATTAATTAAATTATGAAAGAATCAAGAAATCAAATGGAAGCTGATGGTTGGATTTGCACTGATCCCAACTGTATACAGTATATGAAAGTGCTGGGGCCACGTAAGTTTTACTTCAAGGAAGACAGAATCTCTGACCCTATGACTGGAAAAACTGAAGTGTATGGTTGTGAAATAAACCTGGATGATTACACCTTAGAGAAAACTATTGAAGAATGTTCAGCATTCTACCCTGCCGAAGAAATTACAAAGTGGTGGAATGATGAGTCAGAACTTGCCCTTATTGCAGAATGTATTTTTGAAATGAGTAACTAAGTAAACACCAATGAAAAAGACAAAACAAAATTATGAAAAATGGCTTAATGAGATAGGAAAAAGTCTTTCAAAGGAAGAGTTCTGGTTTGGAGGTAAAAATCACCATCGATATGGGAAGTATGGAACTTCAATGAGAAAACATGATCCAATAGCATTTGAAGTAGGATTTAGAGAATTTCACCCTTAGTTTATTTATTCGTTGCATATTACATTAAAATGTTGTTATTTTACATCTCCGTTTTACTATATTAGCAACGCATGAAAGACGAAAGAATGATGTGGGTGGAAGCACTTCACAAAACGGCTGAAAAGTACAGGGAACCATGGGGTAGAACCTTTTTGAATCAAGACGAATGTTTCTTATGCGGAGTCGCAGAAGAGATTCGTGAAAGAGGTTCAAGATGTGGTAACTGTATTTTTCATGCCAATCACTGCACTTCACAAATATCTTACATTGAGGCGAAAGACGACTATCTAAAACATAAGATAGAAATCCACACTCCTTTATCTGAGGTAAATGATGAAGATACGTTTGATCTCCCATTATCATTTATAAGGAGAGCAGAAGAATTGGAGACTCTGGCTGAGTTACTGGAATATACTGTTCAAGAAACAGAGTACCCGGAATTCGCTGATGAGTACTTCCTAGAATAATTTAAAGTAAAATTTATAATAACTGAGGTCAGTCGTGAAATACCGGCTCAATATAATTATGTCTAATTGTTACTAACAGTATAATTTATGAAAGAACAAATTTCAATCCCCAATTTAAAGGTTGGGATGTTACTTACCACTTTCAGTATTAGCGGTTTTGCTCATACAGTGAGAAGTGAAATTAAGATTACCGACATACTTAGGAATCAAATAATTTTCTCCCCAAAAGGCAAACGTAAAAAATACTACCTAAAGGTTGAAAATGATACCCTTGTGTTTGAAGGTTGGGATATCCCAATTAAAGACGACTATGCTGTATTTGGCAATATGTTCATGGGAAATGCGAAGTTGAACCTGGGAGGAATGGAGCCTGAAGAACTGAAGAAATTCATTTTGGAGAAGAATATTAATCCTAAGTACAATGATTATAGTAGGATACGGTATGTAACCAAGAGTATTCCCTCCGACTCAAAAGAGAATTACTCCACATTATTCTCAGCTTCAGAGATTCCTGAAACTCCAAGAGAACTTCATGGGGCCGATGGTTTGTATAACTACTCCATGGGTCTAGTGGTAACTTCAGGAGTAAAGGCAGTAGCTGATGCAAATGAGTGCTACTGGTTTCTGGATATTATTGCTTCTGTACAATACATGCCGGAAGTTCAAGCTGAAGAACATCAGACTTGGAAACTTGAACATGTTAGCGGAAGTGCTTGCAAAGCAACCATGGAAGATGGGAACTACAACGTTATCTACAAACAAAATATTCAACATTCCAGTTTTAGAGGTAGTGTTCTGACTTTCTTTTTAATAAATAAAACCATACTACTTCCTTCCGAAAACTAATTACCTATGGTACCTACACTCGAAACATGGCTCCCGGTATTTCCGGGATTCTATGGTACTCATTTCGAATGCGATAATGAGGAATTTGAAATGGATAATGTTAACGACATCAGAGTTGAAAATAATTTGATCGGTGATGTTGTTTTTGACGATTATGATTGGGATTATGCTGCATACCGTGTTGAAGTAGCTAAAACCTGTTGTAATGTTATTGAACGGTGGTTAGAAGGTTTCATCTCTAAGATTACTTACAGAGAAATCTGGTCTCCTGCTTACTATAACTTTACCAATGACAGCATTAACATTGGTGTAAAGATCTCAAAAAAGAACATCAAGAAGATCTCAGAGTACATCTATGAGCATAAAGATTTGTATCAGCAGTATTTAACTGAAAACTACACCTCTCGTTCTGGATTTGACTCATTCTGGTCTAATCAATTTGATGTTTGGGAAAGGGATACTCAAAAGTTCACTGTGTTTGAAGGTGACTTTAGATTGGGAGCTGTACTCGATTTTATCTGTAGGTGTGAAAAACGTGAGGACTCTGAACGTCCTGACTTCACTTTGTACGAAGAGTCCGTTTGGTACGGAGAGTCCATGGTAAATGCCTCTAATTATGAAAAATTAACCACAATGCACAAATGCCCGGAGTGTGGAGAGTTCTTTGCTCCCGGTAAGAAGTGTTGTGATAACATTCTAATTTTAAAAGATTAAAGTATGCGACCATTTAATAAAGCTCGAAAAGAATTAAAAACCTTGTTAAAGGACCAAAGCAGTGCAACAGTAACAAAGGCTTTGAAAATTCTCAAGCAACTTGAGAAGGATCTGGAAGAAAAAGCAGAGGAAGACTATTCTACCTGTGGTTGGGCAATTTCAGATTTTGAAACACAAGCCAGAAGACTTGAGGCCGATGCAATAGGAGAAGGTTACGAATATGATCCTGAGGATCACAGGAAAGAAATTCCTGTAAAGTATCGATTATATGATAGATCTACATTCAGGAGTACTCTTGATAGGATGGTAAGTAAAGCTTGTGATCTCAATTGGGAAACAGTTGAGTACTATCTTGACCAGTATTGTCACATCTCCAGAAATGATATTGAAGAAGAAGTTGCGTAATTCCAATTTTATTCCGTTACTTTGCACTTTGTTTCTCCGTAATAATATATCAACAACACACAAAATATTTCAAAATGATCATTAGGGAGTTGTCGTACTACGATAAATTTATCTTTTCCACAAGCGGTGGTAAAGACAGTCTCGCAATGATATTGTATCTTCTTGAGAATGGTGCCGATCCCAGTAAAATGGAACTTTGGCACCAATCAATTGATGGAAGGTACGATACTCATAAAAGTTTCTTCGACTGGCCGTCAACCGATGGCTACGTGGCAAAATTGGCTGAACATTTAAACATTCCCCTATCCTATCAGTGGCGTGAGTACGGTTTCTACGGTGAACTTCACCGTGAAAATCAGCGAACTAATGATGTTAGGTTTGAAAGATTTGGTGTTCTAGGACACCTACCCTCTTCTCCTTATGGTCAGGAGTCCACTAGACTTCGTTGGCCGGCCAAGACTGCATCTTTAACTACCAGGTGGTGTTCTGCATACCTAAAGATTGATGTGGCCTCCAGAGCACTTAATAACATGCCAGACTTGAAGGGTAAGCGTATCTTGTTCATAACAGGTGAAAGGCGAGAAGAGAGTACTGCAAGGTCAAAGTACAATGAATCAGAAATTCATAGAACCAACTCTAAATCAAGGTTGGTACATCACTGGAGAGTGATCATTGATCAGAACGAGCAGTGGGTATGGGATATCATCAAACGGTGGGGAATTCAACCTCATCCTGTCTATTACCTGGGGTTTCCAAGACTTTCTTGTCGTTCCTGCATCTTCTTTTCAAAGGATCACTGGGCCACTTTAAAAGAGGTAAGTCCAGAGGTTGTCACTATGCTTTCAGGAGTTGAGGAGAACTTAAACTTTAAACTTGACAACAAGTTTACAATAAACGAGTTAACCCAAATGGGTAGAAGTCTACTTATTCCGGAAAATCACCAGTATGTTAAGATGGCTGTGTCTGACTTCTCTGGTAGTGTTACTACAAATAATTGGATCATGCCAACTGGTGCCTTCGGTCATGGTGGTGGAAGTCTATAACCAATAATTAAACAATGAAACAATATCTCGAAATTTTAAAGGAAGTGCTTGATGAGGGCACTTGGAAAAGGCCTGGNNGCCTGCTCGGGACAACATGCCCCGGACAATAAGTAGGTTTGGGATTACCAAACGATTTGATCTCAGTGAAGGGTTTCCTTTAGTTACAACAAAGAAAATGTTCTTCAATGGAGCTTTACATGAGTTGTTGTGGTTCTTGAAAGGTGATACCGATATCAAGTACTTACAAGATAATGGAGTTCACATTTGGGATGAGGACGGTTACAGGTGGTATAAAAAAACATGTATAGGCACTCCTGCTTCATTTGAAGGATGGAAGAAATTTGTTGCTCTAGGAACAGGATTGGGAGATCTGGGTAAAATCTACTCTCACCAATGGAGAGACTTTGGTAAGCACATTGATTTACAAGGCGTTGAAATTGGAGGTATTGATCAGATCCAAAGTGTCATTGATGGCATTAAAAAGAATCCTGAATCACGTTATCACATTGTAAGTGCTTGGAATCCTACTGAATTAAATGAGGCTTGTTTGCCCCCATGCCACATGATGTTCATGTTCAATTGTAGGGAAATCAGTCTTAAAGACAGGATTTTCCTAGCTGAAAGTCGGGGATTTAAAGAGGAATTGGATCAGGTTATTCAGGCTTATGGTAAATTAGGACCTAGAGATGCTGCCCTATGGGTGAAAATGAATGCTTTAAAGATCCCAAAATACCATCTTGATTGTGATATGACTCAGCGTTCCTGTGACACTCCTTTAGGAGTTCCCTTCAACATTGCTTCCTATGCACTTCTGACGATGATTATCGCAAAGTTGACAAATACTGTACCAGGTGAATTCATTTGGTCCGGGAAGGATGTCCACATCTACGAGAATCAAATCGATGCAGTATACAATCAACTCGAAAGAACTCCCCTACCCTTACCAACAATGGAAATTACAGGTGATTGGGATTCCATTGAAGACATAAAATTCGAAGATTTCAAACTCAGAGATTACAAGTCACACGACTCAATCAAATATCAACTATCAACAGGTTTAATATTAAGGTAAAATGGCAAAAACGAAGAAAGTAGTACCAGAAGTCGAAGTAAAGGAAGAAGAATCAATCGCACACGTCTACATTGTTGGAACTGAGGACGAAAAAGGACTGGCATTTATGATCGCATCTGGATTCTGCAATAACGGAATTCAAACAAAAATCTTTGTTCCAAGTGGTCCTAAAGCCGTGGAACTAGGCAACTCTATTATCATTCAGGAAGCTGATAAAGCACCATCAGAACTCTTTAAAAAGTTCACTACACCTGAACAGTACCGCATGAGTAGAAGGTCAAGAAGAGCACTCCTACAAGCAAAAGAACTTCATACAGAGAGTAGGAAGAATATCAACTAATCTTAATTTAATTTAACATGGACATTGTTTCAGAAAACAGGTACCGTAATTTCTTAACAGATTACTACAATTACATTATTAAGGAAGGAAAATATGAACTTCCAACCTTAAGTATTTCTAATGTCTTTAGTGAAATGTACAACTCAAAAGAGGATCTAAACTTCGTACTTAAGGAAGAAGGTACTGCGATTGAGGACTACCTTACATTTAAAGATGTTAAAGATGGGATATTAGCATCATGGATGGAGATTACCCAGAGAGGTATTGAGAAGTTTGTTATTTCTAAAATGGTTGGACTCGACACTATCTACAAGAGTGTGTTTGGAAGAGGAGTCACTCCCAGTTTCAAGTTTACTATTTCATCTCCTAAACAAGAGGTTATAGACTTCCCAGATCCTATTGAAGAACCTTTACCAGGTACAATGCAAATCTTCGACTATAAAGGGGCCGGGGTAACATTCAAGACAGTTGATGGGATTGTAATGATCAATGCAACTGAAATGGCTAAACCTTTTGGAAAACAACCAGCAGACTTTTTAAAATTAAAGTCAACAAAGGAATTTATTCAAGTACTTGAGAATCAACGCTCAGAGAATTCTCTTAGTGCTGATGGTCAAGTACTTAAGGTAGTTAATGGAGGGTTTGATTTTGGTACATGGATGCATGAAGATTTAGCTACCTATTTTGCAATGTGGTTGGCTCCTGCATTTGGCCTTTGGGTTGTGCAAACGATCAACGAATATATGCAAAAAGGAGTGATTTCTCGTATCCCCAATGACATTCCAGACTTGTCTAATCCTTTGGAGTCAGCTAAGAAACTACTTGAGTATACCGGCCTGTATGTAAAAGCTGAGGAAGCAAGGTTAGTTTTGGAAGCAAAGGTTATCGAGGATGAACCTAAAGTGGCAGCTTATGATCAATTAATCGGACAGGAAGGCCTGTATGATTTCCGGGATGTGGCTCAAGTACTAGGTGTTAAAGGTTTGGGAAGAGGAAATCTGATTAAACTACTTAAGGACGGCTCTGTGAAGGTTTTAGGAAAGAATACCATTCCCTACCAACCGTACATGGATAAAGGTTACTTCAAACGTAAACTATCTCCTAGAGGGGCTATGACAACTTACTTCACATCTGAAGGTTTGGACTTTTTATGGAGACTTCTTCGTAAAAAAGGCATTGTTAAGGAACAACACCGGCCTAAAGTCTAGTCATTAATTTTAGTCTATATTTGCAGAAAATAATCTATTATGGTATCAGATAAATACAACACTCAAGTACAGACAATTAAGCGAGACATTCTTTTAAATATTAAGGTTTACGTAGAGGATATTCACAAAAAGGATATCATTCTACGTGACCCTTTAATTTCATTGAAAGGATTCTCAATTACTGAAGTAATGGCTTATGGGGTAACGGTCACAGATAGCCGAGGTTCCAGATGGTTAGAGCAGTTAGACTCTCTACCAATTGAGGAGCTATTGAAAATTCTTAATAAAATCGAAAAAGGGGAAATAAGATGATAAAAAAGTATGAACCTTCCCCTTTAACCGGGGAAGGAAACTCACGATGAGTATAATTTACAATTCCGAACAACTTGAAGGTATAGAACTTATGGTTAACCATATTCTGAACCCAAGAAGTCCAAAGGAATTTCTATTAAAGGGAGCTGCCGGAACAGGTAAGACTACCGTAATGAAGGAAGTTATGGAGCGAGTGAAAACTAAAGCTGGAGTTTTCGGATTTACTGTTAGTCACTCTGCTAAAACAGTTTTAGCCAATAGTTGTGGGGACACATTTTCAGAATATTACACTTACGCACAACTTTGCGGTTTAACACCTAAGCAAGTTAATGGTAAAGAAATATTCATTAAGAGCAGTAGGTTTGAAAATGGTTTCAGACCACCAGTTGCATCAGCAAGGCTTTTAATTGGAGATGAGTGTTCAATGTTTTCTGATGATCAGCATAAAGAACTATTAAAGGAGGCACCTATTGATTGTAAGATCATCTACATGGGAGATCACTGTCAGTTGCCTCCTCCCGATAATGGAGATAGGGACTCCAGTACTTTATCAATAACAAATTCCTTTGAACTTAAAACTCCAATGCGATTTGACAGTATTATTGGAGAGACAGCAGCTCTATATAGGTACTACATCGACTACCTAAATTATCATGGTAAGATGCACTCTGAAGGAAGACATTTCTACAGCCATCGTCCTGTTCGTTCCAATGAATATTCTTCCATTGAATACACCGATAACGAGTACAAGTTTATGAACGATGCAATAGAATGTTTTACAAAAGACCTTCTAGGAACTCGTATCTTGGCTTATAGGAATAATGTTATCGATAGTATCAATGAAAGATTGAGGAACTTGTTCTACGATCCTACTATGAGGTATTATCCTGGTGAGTACATTATAACGAACCGACCATCAAAGGACAGTGTTTTCTTAAATGGTGAAGTACTTCAAATTGGAGAGGTTGCAATTGGTGAGAAGAAAGTGTCTGTTACTTACGATACTGGAAGTACACTTGTACCCACTAGTGTGATTATTAAGACTTATGAGCTTTATTTCGAAGGTAGGGACATTCCTCTTGTTGTACACCATCAAGACAGTGATCACTTATATAGTGAAACTGTAACAAGGTTACTTAATCAAGCTAAGAATAACCCTAAGTATTGGAAGTATTATTACGGCTTCTTACACGCTTTTGACAATATCAGTTACACCTATTGTATGACAACTCACAAATCTCAAGGACAAACCCTGAGACATGTCTTTGTAATGGCTGACGATATCCTCCAAGTAAAGCTAACATCGTTGAAGACTAAACTACAATCTCTTTATGTGTCGATTTCACGACCAAAGAAAAGTCTTCATGTATTACTTCAAGACCCATTAAAAGGACAAAGAGTTCAGTATCAACAACAGCAAAACTACTACTAATGATTTACTTAGTTTCAACTCGACAATACCCAGAGTCTAAACACTATGAACAGGTTTCTTTAAATGCATTCCATGAATGGTTCCTTATAACAAAGGAGTACCAGTTGGATGTTGAGACAAATGTTACTGATGATGTAACTCTTAGAGAGTTGTATGTTGTTCAATTTGGATCCACCGACTGTCAGTTTCAGTGGGTATTCGATTTTGCCTCTTTTACTCCTGAGATGAAGGATTATGTGAAAACATGTCTGGATATTAGGGATCGAGTCAAGGTTATCTTTAATGCTGCATTTGAGTATGTTGCTCTAAAACATACATTGGGAATTGATATTGACAACATCTGGGATGTAATGCTTGCTTTAAAAGTAGTACTGAATGGAAAGAATATCAATCAGGAAGTTTTCAATTATAAGGGAGCTTGTTTAGAGTATTGTGGGGCCGTGATCGACAAGGATCTTCAGAAATCCTTTACAGGAGAGATGTTGACTGAAGCACAGATTATTTACTGTGCTATTGACGTTTACTATCAAAGTTATCTGAAGGAACTGGTACTTTCATGGCCTGACACTAAATTCTTAATGAATACTCTTTGGCTTGAAAACAATGCAGTTAGAGCTTTTGGCGACTCAACTTACAACGGATTTGGTTTCGACACTGAGATATGGAAAGACAACATTGAATGGGCAAAACCTCAAATCGAGAAGTCCAGGCAAAAAGTGTTTTCCTATATAACTGGTGAGTTAAAGACCGAATGTGAAATGTTAGGAATACTCCAATCTCAGGATGCAGTCACTATCAATTGGAATTCATCAGAACAAAAAGGAAGAGCACTAACCCACTTGTATCCTGAACTTGCTAATTTCAAAAAGCCGGCACTTCAAAAATTTGAGAAGACGCTTCCAGACGATAGTATTGTTAAGAACCTTCTTGACAAGGAATATGGCAAGGCAAACGACTACATGTTAAAGAACCATCGAGATTTTCTCATTGAGGAGAAATTGATGATACCGGAAGGATCCGTCACACTTAACCTAAATAGTCCTCCCCAGAGGTTGAAACTATTCCAATTAGTTGAACCTCATTTAGAGAGTACAGCTAATGAATTCCTAGAGAAGTGCTCCCACCCTATGATCGATGATTATTTGGGGTACATCTCAATGGAAAAGTTAGTCTCAACGTATGGTGCAAAATGGTTTGATTTCATTGATTCGGATGGAAAAGTTCGTCCAAGAAAGATAAACCAGATCGTTGAAACTGGACGTATAGCAGTCTCTCCGGGATTACAGACAATCCCTGCGGATGATTATGACATCTTTAATCGATATAGGCAAGCATTCATTCCTGAACCAGGTTGGGATTTTTGTGCGGTGGATTACCGTTCACAAGAATTGGCGATTATCGCTTATATGGCTCAGGAGATAGTGTGGTTAAGTGCAATTAAAAATGATCTTGACCTTCACTCTGTAAGTGCTGCAAAAGCGTTCCTTGAAAAGTGGACTGAAGCTGGAGGAGATCCTGAAGGAAAGACTAAGCCTACCACACCAGAAGGTAAGCAATTGAGAGGTCATGCTAAAACTGTAAGTTTTGGCCTTGCTTATGGGATGGGAGTTAGTACTTTGGCAAAGAGGACTAACACAATGAAATCAGAAGCAAAGGAGATCATGGAGGCTTACTTTAAGGCTTTTCCGGCCATCAAGGGTATGCTCAATAGATCCGCAAACTTTGCAATGAAGAATGGCTATTCGGAAACTTTAGCTCCATGGAGTAGAAGACGATATTATGGAGAGTGGAATACTTACCATGTTAATGAACAGGATATTGCCTCAATAGAAAGACGAGGCAAGAATACACCAATCCAAGGTTCAGGAGCAGATCAGACTAAGTATGCCCTCATCTTAATAAAAAGGAAAATAGAGGAGAATGGATGGGGAAATATCGTAAAGATTATTTTCCAGTTACATGATGCTATCTTAACTCAATTCAGGAAAGACATAATCCCCGAATGGCCTTCAATACAGTGTGCTCTTATGGAAGAGGCTGCATGTTCCAATGTTCCGGGGCATTTAATCAAAGGTGATATTTCAGTCACCGATCATTGGACAAAATAATCAAAAATTTTATAGATTGCATTAGTAGTATTACGATGGTTTATTATACCTTTGCAATATGGTTAAGCAAACAATAGGAATCTTTCACATTACTACGTTACAATAAGACGTACTATACTTTGGTATCTCAAGTTCACACTTTGATACTTTAAGTGTAGTACGTTTTTTTTTCATGTGGATGGATAACTGTTTACCCTACGAACAGGTACCCAAACTCAAACTAACAAAAAGAAGGACTAATTGGAGTATACTAAATCTCCGTAATAATATAAAAGCAACTATGACAATTCAGGAAGACGTAAAGGGGTATTGTATCGAGAGTGTTATCTCGGAGTTATCCCAACAGAGTGAGAATTTGCAGCTATCATTAATGCACAGGTTTATTTATAACCATACCAATATTAGATTACTTACGGCAATACACAAAAAAATAACCCACAAACTTGTCCATCTATCCGTTTTACCTTCTGAATACGCAACAACATCGTATGATCAGAATGCAGTAAAGGTATCTATGGAAAAACTGCACAACAGAAACTAAATGACTGGCAACGAAATCAGAAACTTAGTTCAACATGCCGTTGTTGATAACTGGTCACCCGACTATTATGGGTATGCTATTATCACAATGGGGGTAGGAAAAAGTAGAATTATCGCAATGGCGATTAACAAGATTATGGAAGATCCTGCTAAAGCATTCGATATTCAACTTTACGATATTCCTATTCTTGTCTTGGTTAATTCCAGATACTTGAGGGATACAGAGTTGATGAAGGAGTTGCAAAAGTGGGGATGCAATCATAAAGTAAAGGCATCATGTTATCAGTCCGCATATAAGTGGAATAAGTCAATTGGACTTTTGATTGCAGACGAGCTAGACTTTAGTATTACAAAGGAGGAAAGGTACATCAATGCCTTCAGAAACAACAAATTCAGGTTCTTTCTCGGTCTTACCGGAACAATGATCGCTGATAAGTTATCAAAGGCAATAGATGTATTCAAACGTCCACCTTTCTACACATATACCTTGCGCCAGGCACAAGAGGACGGAGTTATCAATAAAGTATTCATAACCTTACATGAAGTCCCTTTATACACCGTTCCAACAGTAGCAGCCCCAATGGGGGAAGCTCAGAAATATGCTTGGGTTGAAAATAAAATAAAATCATGTGAACATGCCCTTTCTGTTTGCTTTGATAGGATCATTAATTGGAAAACCTTTCCACGAGAAATGGTAACCGAGGCCAGAGGGTCAATTGATCAATACAAAGCAATAAAGAAATATTGGGAGAGTTCAGGTGCAAACCCAAACTGTCGTGTTAAAATGATGAAGTCCTCCGAGTCTTCGATCACGTATGCACGTAAACTAAAAGAACTGATTCTACAAGACCCTTCAAACAAAGTTATTGTTTTTAGTGAACTTACAGAGGATGTTGACTCTATAGCTGACCATGGGTTTCATGGGAAGAAAAACGATTCATCGATTGTAACTAAATTTAATTCAGGTGAAATAAGGGAGTTAGGGGTATGTAAAAAGGTCAATAGAGGTGTAAACTTTGAGAACTTAAACCATTGTATTGTACAGAGCTATTCCAGCTCTGAAACTGATGCTCTTCAGGGATACATTGGTAGGTTGGTAAGGTTGGAACCTTCTCAAATGGCCTATATTCATATTCTATACTCTTGTTATACAGTAGACGAAGTAAAACTCTACTGTAAAAATCTATCATGGGCATTATCTTTCATTCAGAGCGAAGCCCTTCAACACATTAATAAACAATATTATATCAATGGCCTATGACAGTTGAACAACTAGTTAAAATTTGCTTAACTCTGAAATTAAATCCTACCCAAGTGGTCTCACTCTATTACACAGAGTTGAATCAAAAGAACCCACTTCACATGACTAATGATGAGTATAAAGATCTGTATGATAAGGGGTATATGATACAGAGTAAACCTACGACTAAGTACATAAAACTTATCGATAAGTTACTTAACGATTCTGGAAAATCACGTACTGCAATAGCACCTGTAGTGTGCTCGGCTCTAAGTACCCTTATTCCAGAACTTCAAAAACTCCTTTTACAAGTTAAACCCACGGAAGATGAAGAAGAGAGGGTAAGGAGTTTCTTCAAAGATGAAACCCTAACAGCACTGTACTTTACATGGATGTACTTATTTCCAACTATTACAGCCGACAACACTAATCGAAATTCAAGTTGGGAACAACTGTTTGGAGTGAAGTATAAAGGGAATAGATTAAGGCAAATAAATGAAGCTGGTCTGAATAATTTTGCTAGTATCGCAAGAAAGTTAGATATTGGCATCTACATCTTTGGGACATTCCTTTTTATAAAAGATGGTATCCGTGAAAATGGAGATACATACATTCCAAAACAAGCTAACTTCTTTAAGGTGCATGATGATTGGTATTGCGAAGCAAAGAGAATAATTGATGAAACACCAGACATCAATCAACTATTTGCATACTTCCAGTATAAGCATACCAAGGGCACCCTCCAAGGATCAACAATGATTTAACATGTCTATATTTAAGAAAGTATTACAACATGCTCAAACGAGCAGGGTGTCTGCATTTCATGGTATTCCCTTCCAATTTAGTGCTAAACTAAGCAGTCAAATTAACGGCATACGCCAAGGGACTTACTATGTAGTTAGTGGAAGACCAAGTTCAGGAAAGAAGTCCTTTACTGACCTAAATTTCATGTTCTCCGTGCTGTGGTGGTATGCTTGTACTCCTGAAGATATGAGACCTCCTTTAAAGATACTCTATTTTAATATGGATAAATCTGAGAAGGTTAAGGCTGCAAAGTGGATATGTTTATACATGTCTGCATGTTTCGGTAAAATCATCGACATCAACACTATCGATGGTGATTACAATAAGATGTACAACATTGACAGTAAAACTCTGCAAGAACTTGAAATTGCTGCATCTTTCTTTGATGATATGATCAGTAAAGGAGTTCTGGAGATATACAGTGGAGCTAAAAGTCCTTCAAGGATACATGAATACGTTGAGCGTAACATGATAAACTATGGAGGAATACACAATGAACAGGATGGAGAAAAAAGGTACGAGTTAAGTCCTCAATATAAGCATCTTCAAATGATAGTAGTTGTTGATAATGCCTCTAAATTAAAGTTGGAATCACAAAACAAAATGGCTTTTGCCGATAATGACATTCACAAAAAGATGCATGAAACTATGATGCACTTCAAGGAATTCTACAATATCGCTCCAGTTATAATTGTTCCATCTTTTTCAGTAGGAGGCCTATTCAAGAAATCTCAAATGACCCCTGATTTCAGGGAATTTGGCATCTACTATGAAGGTTGTGATGTGGCTTTACATCTGTTCAATCCCTTTAAATGCGACTTAAACGAGTATGGAGAATTTCAAGTGAAAGACTTCGTAACTGAACCAGACAACATTCCAAGATTGCGGTTTTGTACCGTAATGAGGAACACAGAAGGTTTAGACAGTAGTACAATGCCAATCGTATTTCATCCGGAATCCGGGTTCATGTTTGACTGTCCTCTACCGTCTGCACCAAATTATTTTCAAACTATTCAACATTATAAATTTTTCAAACAACTACAGATAAATGAACAACAACAATCCTTCAACAGCGAGTACACCAACGCAAACCCCGAATTTGGCAGTACCACCATTGCCACCAACACCGGCAATGAACCAACCTTTCAACCCATTAATGAATGCGCTGAACAATGCTAATGTTCCTCAACCACCAGTAATGCCAACCATTACTCCAAATGACGAACCTCAGTATCAAACACCGGCACCTCAGGTTATAGCTCCTGTACTAAACTTTGCAAATGCAACAGTACCGGAACCTGTACAAACGGTTACCCCTACTCCTGGTGCAGTTGTACCAGAAGCATTATTTAACTCAACGGTAGGAGCAAATACCATTCCTTTTGTATCTAATGCCCCTGTTGCTCCTCCAATGCCAATGCCTTCTACTAATATTGCTCCAAGTGTACAACCACCCAGTATTATTGCTCCTACAGTACAGGCACCTACTGCACCTGCCCCGGTAGTTGCAACTCCAGTAGTTGAAGTACAGCCAGTTATTCAACAACCAGTGGTTCCTGTGGTAGTAATGGAAGTTCAGCAACCAGTGGCCCAAGCTCCGGTTCAGCAAGCAGCACCTCTTTTCCAAGCAAACGTTGTTGTGGAACAGGAGAAACCACAAGCTCCCAAAAGGACTCGTAGTAAACCTGCTGCTCAACAACCACAAAGTAGATCAACTGAACTTGTGAGGCAGGACAATGAAAGAGGTGTTCTGGAGTACAGTCCACGGTTCTCAATGGATCAAATGTTAACTGCTGCAAAGGTGATGATTGACTCAGGGTTATGTCCTAAGAATATCAATGCTCCTGAACAAGTAGTAATGATAATGAAAATGGGATCAGAAATTGGACTCAACACCATGGCAGCTTTGAATAATATTCATAGTATCCAAGGTCGTCCAACCTTAGGTGTTCATGCAATTACAGGACAGTTAAAGAAATTCGGAGTCACTTACAACGTTGTTAAGGATTTTTCTCCTGTAATGGATAACTTGGGGAATGCTGTTGATTACGAGACTGTAATCGAGTTTGTGGACCTTGTTGCTTTAGATAAATTCAAAAAGGAACTTCTTGAAATTAGGGAGTTGCCAGATGATATCAGAAGACTTTATGTTGGTGCTATGGATAGGACAAAAGACACTATCTACCATAGGCAATCTTTCTCTTGGGGAGATGCAATGAAAATGGGACTTACCGGCAAAGACAATTGGCAGAAAATGCCAAAGCAAATGTGTAATACCAGATGCTTGACTTTAGGTGGTAGGTTCTTCAAACCTGAGGCTATGATGGGTTATTTGGAAACCTCAGAAGCAGCCGAAGTGTACAACGTTGAACATTCGATTGATGAGGAAGGTGAAGTCACCATCCTATCTTAATTTAAAACCAATTGACCAATAACCAATAATCAATTTCATTTTTTTTTTATTTCACAAAACCTTTTAAAAATTAAATCATTATGAGTTTAAGAAGACAGATTAACGCACAGCAGACAGAACGCAGATTGGAATTTGGAGTACAGGCACTCCCAGTGGTAATTCGTAAGGTGGACGGTGAGATCCGCAAGAAGCAGGATGGCTCATTGGTGAGCAGTGCTTTATTGTATTTGACTTTTGCAGCATTGAACAATGAAGGCTTATATGCTGAATCAGAGTTTATGATCTTCAGATTGAAGTATGATCCAACTTCCTCAAGAGATCTCGTAAGAGATGTTCAACAGCAGGTAAATATATTTGCTGAAATCTTGGAACAGATTTGGGACCCTGCTCAGGTAGACAGTATTTTTGACCCTTACAAGGCTCTTGGTATCGTTTCAATGGATCAGATCGTTCCTGTTCTTAGTCAGAAAGCCAACATGGATATGTTCAATGAGCAGATGCGTGATCAGTTCGTGGGACTTATCAATAATAATGGTATTGCAGGTTTGGCCTCTCAGTTCAGGTTCCGTATTAAGGTTACCTATACCAGTGACGGAAAGTATTCTGACCTTCCTAAGAAGGATTTTATTGAGCGTTGGGAAACTCCGGTTACTGCAAGTAAGATCAAACTTACTGAATATGACCTTGGAGCTAAAGCAAGACATGATACTCCTCAGAAAAAAGATGAACTTCCCGGTATGGGCGGTAAGGGTATGATGATGAATCCTATGGGTTCAGCTTTACCCGGTGCAGGTCTTCCCGGTGCAATGCCGGGTCCCGGAGCTATGCCTACAGGAATGCCAGGAGCAGTTCCCGGTGCAGTACAGGCAGGTATGCCCGGAGTTCAGAGTGTTATCCCTACTGGTCCAGCAATCCCCGGAATAGGTCAACAACCTATTACAGGAATGCCGGCTATGCCTACGTTCCAACAGCCCGGAACGCAACAACCACAATAAGCGGTTTTTAATTTTAAAGGGTGTCTCTTTTGAGGCACCCTTTATCTCACTAAAGTATTTGAAATAAAATGTCTATAAGATCTATTAATCGGGAATCTGTAAGATTAAACCCTTCTATGGAGAACCTACTGGAGAGAGTAGACGATTATTCAATTTACTGTTTCTTTATAGGCGGTGAGTTCAAAATAACCGATACACTTTGCTCCCCATTAAGGGTAGATCCTCGTCCAACTTTCAATGTGTTTCCTCCAAAATCTCCAAGATGGATGGGACAACTAATGTTTAAAGATTTCAATGGGGCAGCAGGGAATGTATTCCACTTCGTTGAACTTTTCATGTCCTATCATCACAATGTTAAATTCCAGAATCTTACAGAATTATGTAACTACATTTCAAATGTTATGCAATTAGGTACAGCTCCAATACAAAAGGTTGCTATTAAAATGCCCGATGTAGACGATACTCTGAAGTATAACATTAAAACTATGGAGTTTAAACAGAACCATACAGAATATTGGTCAGACCTAGGTGTATATGCTCAAATGTTGGAAATATACTGTACGAGAGCTATGGAGTACCTCCTTGATGATAGGTGTTTAATTATTAAAGACTTCAGAAAAACAACAACATTCGCTTACATTATTGCAGATCGATTTAAAATTTACCAACCTTACGAAGAGAATTTTAAAAAGTTTTTCAATCAATGTCCTAGTTACTATATGCAGGGATTCCTGCAATGTAAGCAGTTATATAATGTTTTAGTGGTTACTAAGGCTATGAAAGATATTCTAGTTATGCAATCTCATCTTGACGAATGGGTAGATATGGTAGCACCTCACGGTGAAGGCTATATCATAGAAAGCGTTTGGATCACTTGGATGCTACAATATCGAAGAGTTGTTATCATTTTTGACCCGGATCTAACTGGAGTTAAAGGTGCTAATCGACTCAGAAAGCAACTTAAAGGTAGCCCATTTTACACAAACCAAGAGATAATTGTAAGGTTTGTATCGACCACCCGAATTATGAAACATGGAAAGATGGAAGTCCCGGTAAAGGACTCCGCAGATTACCGGCTCATATATGGGGAACGTCCAACAAGAAAACTTACAAAATCTCTAATCTATGCCTAAAGTTAAAGTTGCAAAAACAGTTGTTGCAGATGGTAATGTTCCTGAAGATCTAAAGGGAAAGTCCAAAGTAAAGAACGCAAAAAAAGTTGATGAAAATGGAAGAGTAATCAATGATTTAAAACAATGGAAGAAGGACAATCCTGAAGGTGTCTACTATGACTCAACATTTGAGTTATGGGTAGATCGAACCTTGGATATGTTCCAAATCAAGCACACATTCAAACCTGAAAAGCTCATACTTGTACCCAGTTTCATTACAACCGATCTGGAGTACACGAAAGAACTAAGGTCGGAGTTATTGAGTGGTCTGCGCAAAGCTGTTGGCAAATCCGCTAAATCAGCAGTTACCAGAAACTTCAATAAGAATAATAAAAAGTCATTAATCGAGACTAAGGTACTACCTGAAACTTGGAGTGTTGACTTTTATCTTGAAGATTATGGTATCTATTTAGAGGCTAAAGGATTTGCCAATGATGGATTCGACAACAAATTAAAACTTGCAAGATTCTTAACCCAAGAAAAATTTAAGATCGTAGTTGTTTACACACAAAAGGACTTATACGACTTAATCAGTTATTTACAAACTCAAAATCAAACAGCATGACAGTAAATATGATGCCTCCTCCTATGAGGATGCCAGTCGCCCCACCACCAATTATTCCAAATTTACCCGGTCAAGCAGTTCCTACCCTACTCAATAATGTGAGTGGGTTCATGTACAAACTTGACGATAGTGTAAAACTTGCACCAGAACAAAAAGCTATCATCGATAGTGGTAAACCCATTGAGTCCCTAACACAGGAAGAACTCAGACAGGTCTACTTTCTTATCGGAGGTGGTTTGAATGAAAGAGTTTATTCCGCAACTACAATCAACCACTTAGAGTCATATGGAGCATGGCCAACATGGGACAGTGGAAAGACTGAATCTACCTTTATTGGTGATCAGATCCACAAGGCCATGGAAACCAAAGGAGCTTCTTTGAACCAACTGCATACTTTTGGCAATAACCTTATTCCAGTAAAGCCAGAGACATCTTTGAATAAAGATCATCAGGACATGATAAGATGTAGGGTTGAAGGTCACTCTGCTGCGGTTGCCTATATGATGGTTAAAGACAACATGAGCACCAAGGCTACTTCAATTGAAGAAGTTATGGCAGTCGAAGCTGCAACCCCAACTACCGAGGAAAAAGCTAAAGATGCTAATAAAGCAAATGCTGCTGCCAATAAGGTGATTACTGCTGCCAAAAAGGAAGCTGAAAAGTATGAGAGCGAGATACCTGCATTCACTGAGTACTTCCGGAAACTTGCAAAGTTTGAAGAGTACAAGACAGTTATCAGAGCTAAAGGTGGGATCATCGTTGACGATGTGGAGTATGTGAAAGGTAATGCCGATAAGATCCTTGTTCGCATTAAAGCTGCGTTTGCAGCACTTGACCGGGACCCGAATATCAATGCAGTCTACCATACCTTAACTCCAACAAAGACAGAGACAACAGAATCATATTCAGAATTTGTGGTACTGTGGAAGTACAAAACAGAGTCAGGAAAAGTTGTTCTCTGTAAGAGTATGTTTGATAGAATTCACATTGACTTCACTAAGAAGGAGTGTGTTATTCTCGATATCAAGTCTCACTCGAAGCCGGCCAGAAACTTTGTTAATACAAACTACTTTGATTATGGCTACTTCCGTTCCATGGCATTCTACAGAGAAGCTGCCATTCAATACCTCATTCAAAGAGGTGTTCCGGAAAATGAAGCAAGGAATGGATGGAACCATCAATCTGTACTTCTTCCTGTATCTACAATTTCATTTGAAACAGGGTGTTATGTTCCCTACCTATTTATATCTCAAGAAGATATAATTATGGGTACGACTGGAAGCTATGTAGCACCTTTAGGTACCAGGTTCAACATGAATAAGCATGTTCAGTGGGCACTTAATAGAGTAAACTTCGACAAGTTGAAAGATCTTGGCCTTATCCATGAGAATGCTTTCGAGTATTACATCAAGGGATGGAGGCACATTCTTGAGACATGGGAGATGAAGGCAAACATGTTGCCGGGAAGTTACCCCTCAAAGTAGTTACCTAAAATATAATATTTCAGATGAATAAATCTAACTACTTTATCCTACCACTTGTAGGACTTAATACACGATCCTATGGGCCGAAGAACCTAATTGACACCTTCCTATCCTTGGATTGTAAAAGTGTCATTATAGAGTTACTGTACTTTGAACCTGATCCAATAAAGGAAATACTCTCCCCGGAAAACTTTAAACGAGTGTGGAACATTAGTTGCAAATACTATCTGGAGTACATCATTCCAGAGAAATTTTCAGAGGATGTCTCTAAATTCCTGAGAGGTGAGTATAGCCAATTCTCCGAAGAAGCCAAAGTCCTGATGCGAACTGCTATCAGGACTGAGGTTTTCTTTACACACCCTCCAACAGAGGATCTTTTGGAATACATCTCCAAAGTAACTTACTCAAGGCATAAACTGTGTATCATATTCTTTTCAGGATATCGTCACATTATTGCTCCTGCCGAATTTGGTGCAATTGCAGCCATTGGCGATAAGTCACGAGATGCACTTAAAGAACAAAGGGAGCATGATCTGGGGATTGCTCTCGATGATAGTGTGGAACTACTCGATAAACCCCTTCTTTATAACGAAATAATTGACGAAGAAATTTACAACCATGCAGGAAACAGAAGTTAAAATAATCAATACATCCAAACACCAACTACCGGCCTATGAAACAATACATTCTGCCGGTATGGATTTACGTGCTAACCTATTCATGCCAGTCAAACTTAATCCCCTAGAGAGGATGGTTATTCCAACAGGTATCTTTATTGAGTTGCCAGAAGGAATTGAGGCCCAAATCAGACCTAGGAGTGGTCTAGCAGCAAAGACAGGTGTTACAGTATTAAATACTCCCGGTACGATTGATGCTGACTACAGAGGGGAGATAAAGATCATTCTAATCAACCTTTCTGACACAATGTTTGAAATTAAGGATGGTGAAAGGATCGCTCAGATGGTAGTTGCAAAACATGAACGTGTGAAGTGGGTACCTGCTACAGAGTTGACCGAAACTGTCCGTGGTGACGGTGGTTTAGGCCACACAGGGAGGAACTAACCATGATGCTTATTCCTCTAAATTCTATAAGATTTGGTTGCAAGGGTAACGGTGTAACTGTTTGGACAAATGCCTTTGAAGAACATAACGACTACATGACAATAGCTCACATCTCAGATGATCGAGTTGTTAAATGGAGAAAAGAAGTCGATGAGGCCACAAAGGAATATGTTGAACACTTTGCTAAAACTCAGAACATGACAGTTTCCGCAACCCAAAGTGACTCAGTATTTAAAACTATTGTATAAATTATGAACTATCAAGAGATAGAAGGGGATCTCATCGAAATGACTAAAACTGGCCATTTTGATGTGATTACCCATGGCTGTAATTGCCAATGTAGAATGAGATCCGGAATTGCTGTAGAAATGGCTAAGGAGTTTAATGTTGATCTATTACCGTTGGAGTTACCGGCCTACCGAGGTGCAGTGAATAAACTTGGTCAGATAGACTTAACATTTGACCATAGGTACGATATCTACGTGATAAACTCATACACCCAGTATAACTATGGACGTGAGGTGATACAATTGGACTATGAGGCTCTTACACTCTGTTTGAGGAAGATAAACTTTACACTTCCCGGCAGAAGAGTTGGTCTCCCACAAATCGGTTGCGGTCTTGCCGGTGGTGACTGGAATATTGTAAAAGGTATTATCCAAAGAGAATTAAAGGACTGTAAAGTGACAGTAGTAATCTACAAAAAACCAAAATATGAGCACGAACCCTTATAAGGTAGAATGGACTATCGACCTTGAGGCCGAAGGTCCGAAAGCAGCAGCAGAAGAAGCTCACCTTTGTCAACTTGAAAACCCTCCATTCTTTAAAGTGACTAATCTAGTTACTGGAGCAGTCTTTGAAGTGGATTTAGATGCAGAGGAAGCTCAAGATCCTACTCCCCTACCCTTGACAGGGAAACTTTATTGGGAACTCTATCAGGCCCAACAACAGGTTATTCAGGATGCAGAGATTGCTATAAGAAGTCTAAAAAAGAGGTATATCGAAACATTACCTGTTAAGGTAGGAGATAAAGTCCGGGTACATGAGGAGACACGTTTTGGAGAAAAGTCAAGTAAAGACCTATATATAGGTGGTATAAAACTACTCAATGACTATGAACCAATATATGCATTCCTTAAATCCAAAAAAGATGGTTCCCCATCAAAAATAGCAGAGTACTGCTGGAGCATAGTAAGTATTGAGAAAATCTAACATTTAAAAACTATCCAATGAAAACATTATATGGCCTTACCAAAGAAGGCAAAGTAAAAATTGTAAACGTCTACTCAGACGGTACTCACATGGTTGTTGAATCAGGTAGGTACGGAGGGAAACTTGTTACACACGACAAGGTGTGTAAGGAAAAGAACACCGGAAGAGCTAACTTCGTTAGTGCGGAAGAACAGGCTAAACTAGAGGTGTCAAGGGAGATCAAGAAAAAGATCGAACAAGACTTCTATGTGGAGATCCCGGCAGCAATCGAAGGAAACCTAGCACTTATTGAGGAATTCCTTGGTGAGAATATTGACAAGTCTTCAAGTCCAATGTTGGCTGAAACCTACGAAGACTTTAAACACAAGGTTGACTATTCTCAAGGGATTCTTGAGTCAGAAAAACTCGATGGGAACAGGTGTACCTTGACTGCATTCAATGGAGTTATCTCATTGAAGTCTCGTAAAGGTAAAGCCATCACGACCATGGGTCATATCGAGAAGCAAGCCATGCAAATCCACATGAACTCAAAGTTGAACTTCATATTGGATGGTGAACTTTACAACCACAATACTGACGATGATCAGTTTGAAATGCTCCAGTCAGCAGTAAAGAAGTACCATGCAGGTGTATCAGAACTTGTTGAACTTCATGTCTACGATATGATCTTCGACAAACCTGTTGCTGCTGTTTCCCGGTATAACTACTACAAGGAGTTCCTTACTAAGTTTGGGACTTCCCACATCTTTGCTCACAAGCAATATGTTGTACACAGTGAGCAGGAAATGATGGATCTATTCCGGTCATTTACTGCAAATGGTTTTGAGGGAGCTGTACTTAGAATGCCAGGTGCATTTTATGAGAACAACAGAACTCAATCGATGCTGAAAGTAAAGGAGATGCAGGACGATGAGTTTAAGATCCTTGATGTTATTCCAATGGAGTCTCGTCCTGAATTTGCTCGGGTTGTCTTATGCACTGCTGATGGGAGGTCTTTCAAAGCCACTCCTAAATGTTCAGAACCTCAGAAAATCGAGATGCTCAAAAACCGTGAACAGTATCTTGGAAAGGTTGGAACCGTTCAGTTCTTCAGTAAAACGAAGAATAACATTCCAAGGTTCCCTGTATTCAAAGGACTCAGAGAACTCTCAGATTTGAACTAACTATGGAAAGAAAGTTCAGTCCAAACGGAGGGCAGATAACCGCAGCTCAAAACCTGTTTATTGCAATGGCATTCAATCAGGTTGCACAAGAAGCATTTGAGAAGTTCGAGACTCAAATACTTTCCACTGGTGAGTACCACTATTCAGATAGGTGTTATGATCCAAAATACGCAGGAATGCATGATCTTCCAGAGGACAGAATCATTAGGAAGGTAAGTGACACTTGTCAGATGAAGGGCCTTATGAACCTTGGGAAACCAGAGTACGAAGGATCTGATTGTGATAAGTATTACAAAGAACTAGGCAGATTAGCTTCCAATGCAGGTTTTGTTAAAGCTGAAAATGGTGGTGCATCAGCAAGTTATGATGTAACAAAGTGTGAGCGAATTCTATTCAATGAAACAAAGGAAATTCATAAGATTGATAATGAAATTCTTTGCAGTAATATGGAAGTTAGGAAAAAGGTTTTAGACTTACTACTTAGCCTGTTTGCGAACCTTGTACAAGAACGTGACATGGAGTATGCAAAACGCAAGTACTTTAATGAACGAATGAACCCAGTTAAAGAAGGTTAACTGACGAGACTCTTAATGAGCGAAACTCCCTAGAAATAGGGAGTCTTAACCAAATAATTTGAAATGAATAAATTCAACAAGATAAATGATGCAGAACAAGAAAGGATGTGTGCCTTGTGCGAGACGTACATTATCGAAGGTTCTAGTAACTCCTCAATGTTTTTATGCGAGGGCAGGTATTGTGAGTCTGCTTATGACCTGTTGGTTGAAGAGCAACCTACTTTACTTGAGTCTATTACTTACAAACTAAACCTAATCTTAAAATATTTATGGCCGTTAAAACTAAAAAAGACGAACTAGTTCTGATTGCATCTATAATGTCTTACCACATTGGAGATGCATTATTTGTAAAACACCAAATGCACTTCATTGATTCCCATGAAATCATCGTTGGATGGGCAAGGGAATTCCAGAAGATACACAAGAAAACCAACTGGGACTTTATCTTCGACCAAGAGAATACAAAGATCCAGCCACTCTCCAAGGCATATAGTGACGATGTTATTATAACTTGGGATGAAGTTATCGAAGACTACATTTATTATAAACTTGAAAATTTTAACAATGATACTAAAAGTTAATGCTGAAGAATTGGCAAGAAACCTAGCTCTTATGGACATGGCACTTGATGAGGTGCCTTGTGAAGTTCACGAAACTGCTGACTTCGAATGGTACACTTCCCTTTACGACAAGTTCTTTTCAGTCATAATAGAACATGCTCCTGAACTTGAACCTAAAGTTGAGAGACCAAATCATCGTAGAATGAGCATGTTGGAGTGGATTGGAGAATTTAACCCATGTACTGATGATGAGGGTGGATTAAGAGAATTCACTTCTGAAATGTTGGATATGGGATCTCTTCATAAAGACTCAAAGAGAGTCTGGACAAGATATCGGAGAGATAACATTTTCTATGTTACCACTGGTAGGCACCGTTTATTCGCTTACTGTTACTATGTTACTGAGAAAGAGTTTGAAGAAGATATTTTAATAAATTAAACCAACCAAAACAACAGAATAATCTATGGAAGAAGACTATCTATTTACTATCGGAGTTGACGGATGGACAAGGCTAGATGAGAGAAAACGGATCATCGAATTTCTATCACAAGGCTCCTGCCATACTCCAAGACAATACAGAAAATTAAGTACAAACGATTTACAAATAATGTATAATGAGTACACAGAAAGAGATTAAAGCAGTAAAAGAAAACCAGTTAGTTACACTAACCTTCGATGAGTGGGTTGAGAAGTATAAACCAATACTGGATAATGAAGGTTGTCCGAGGGCATTTGAAACTTACGGTGCAGACTTTGTTCAAGTAAAAACACATCCTGTGAATCGGGTCTGGACAAGACTAAATTGTGATGGGAGTATGCCCATTGCAAATGGATGGCACTTTGTTAACCGGGATGTCTACTTTCTCACAGAAGTTCCTTTCGAGAAAGG
>QGNH01000586.1_pt1 | contig 42313 bp, 64 predicted proteins | sample 1735481 | NCBI WGS metagenome assembly QGNH01 (sample SAMN09239004, study PRJNA386568) | Viral metagenome, whole genome shotgun sequencing project. | reverse complement strand
TACGGTCATGGAACGCACGCATTCCGACCTGACGACATGGTTTTGGGCGGCCTATCTTGTTTCCAGCTTCACGGATGGTTTTTCGGCCACTCAATTCCAACGGCAACTTGGCCTGACCCGATATGAGACGGCCTTTCAAATGCTGCACAAGCTCCGCGCCGGTATGGTCCGGTCCGACCGTGACGCCATCGGTGGCAATCGCCGCTTCTACCCGTTCAACGCCTTCCGCTCGCTTTTGGGCATCGGTGCAAACGGGGAAAGCCCGACCTACGCCGAGCTTTACAGCGGCAAGTGGCACCACCCCACGGTTAGCGGTCATGGGTAACAACCGGATAGGCATGGATTACACTATGAAGTGCGCTGTCTGCGGAAATAAGTTCACGCCGTACTGTGGAAAGCCTATAGGTGGCAGAGGTTGAACAAGCGGATTTAGTTAACGGGAGTTGACCATGAAAGACGCAAAAGGACACGGAAGCGCGGCACATCAAGCGGGCATCGAGCAACTTGCTTCGTCGCCCGGTAAACGGGTCGCTATTACCATCGGACACAACTGGAAAGACGCCAAAGGGCGAACATGGGAAGTAATTGAACGATTGCCGTTCGGCATGTTCCGCGTCCGCACCACTGATCTTTCCCGCACTGGCGAAATGAGCGGAAAAGCCATTCGCGGCGAGGGTTGAGCATGTACCCCTCCCGCATTGAGTCCGTGAAGCAGTCACCGCTAAACCCGAAACAGTGGTGTTGTCAGCTTGATTGCGGGGTCACGTATCCCGACGGCGAGCATCGCATCGAGATAAAGAACGGCACAAAGTTTCACGTCGCCGCGAAGGATGTCAATCCACCTGAGGACGGGAACGCGCTCGGGCACGGAGTTGTGTTCCTGAGCACTGGCGGAGAGTGGGGGCCAAATGGCATGATCGCGAACGTGTGGTGTTTCTTTCCCATGCCGCAAGGTAGTTGACGTGCGCCTTGACATTCACATCCCGCATCTAGGCTTCGCAGTCTACGTGCGCCCGCGTCCGAAAGGGTGGCCGTCGTATGCTTCGACGAAGTACGCGAAGGACGGCTATTCGGTTAAGCTGATCCTGCCCGACGACTGCACACCATCATCGCTCGCGCACGAATTGGTTCACGTCCTGCAAGCGATTTGTCAGCGGTACGGAATGGAATTTCGGAGAGAGGAAGAGCACACCGCCTATCTAATGCAGTGGCTCTTCGAGAAAATCCAAAAGGCGCAGTGCGCCGTGAAAAGTAGGAGATTGAAAAATGGGAATGATCGAAGACATAAAAAACTGCAAGTCATGCGCCGAGAGGCGCGAGGCAATGAAAAAATACATGGCGGAAGTCGGCGGCTGGCTGACCCACCCATTCGCGAAGCAGCCGCCGTTGCCGCCCGGTGCGCATCTAACCGTCACGCGCATGGGCTTCGACGGAAAGCCGCTTGTCGAGCCAAAACTTGACAAGCCGCCCGATACTCCTTAGAAGCGGCCAAGCCAAGTCGATAAACACAGACACAGAAAGCACAGAAAGGATATGACATGGCTGAGAAGCAAAAGGCACTACTCACTCCGAAGTTCCGCGTGAGCTTCCCGAGTGTTTTCGAGAAGACTTCGTTCGAGAATAGCGCGCCGCGTTACAGCGTGGTCGGGCTCTTCACTCCCGCATCGTTCACCGAAGACGAGAAAACAAAGTGGAAGGCCATCCGGCAGGCCCTCGACGCGGTGTGCGTTTCGGAGTTCAAAAAGACCTTGAACGAGATCGTCGCGAGCGGCGTCTCGCTTCGTACCCCAGGCGGTATGCCAACCCTCGCGACGCCGAAGGGCGCTGCGATTTGGTATCGCAAGGGCGAGAGCAAGCCGAACATCGAAGGTTACGGCGCGGGCATCGTGTTCTTTACGATGGCCTCGTCGAAGCGTCGGCCCGGTGTCGTCGATAAGAACGGCGCGCCGATCACTGCGGAAAACTCCGAAGAGTTTTATGCTGGCTGCTACGCTCGCGCGTCTGTCCTGCCGTATGCGTTTGATAACAAGTTCGGCAAGGGTGTGTCGCTCGGGCTCGGCAATCTGCAAAAGCTCGGCGACGGCGAAAGCTTCTCCGGCTTCTCTTCTGCCGACGAAGACTTCGGCGGCGATGCTGCTGAGTTCGACGCTGGCGAAGAGGCTGTCGAAGACGAGCTTGATCCCGCTGCATAGGTTTGTGCGACGGTCCGACCGGGGACGCGATGTCATGGGTCGTCGCGTCCCCGCAAATTCCTGAGAGGAAAGAGCATGACGTACAAACAAAAAATCTTTTTGGACATCGACAAGATGCTCGAAAAATATCCACGCGCGAAAGTGTCGGACGTAATCTGGGCACTCGAAGCGTCGGCGGAAGCTCTATGGCGCGCTCTGCCGCTCGTGAAAAGGGGAAGCCGCCGAGTTGTCGAACGCACGAAGCGCTACAGGGTAGCATGAGCAACCCTGTCGTCAACACAAAGATCGAGCGCGCTGTCGAGGCCATCGAGAGCTTGACGGTTGCGGTCGCCGCAAACGTGGCGCGAGGCAAGGGCGAGCCTCACGGCAGTAGGTTTCAAGATGTGAAAGAGGCTCGTGATGAACTGGCCACATCATTCCGCGATTTGCTACAGCCGACGCTCCGCGTGGTAGGTGGCACAGGGCAATGAATGACAATCACGCTTGATTTTGAAACTCGCGGCGTGGTCGATCTGATAAGGGTCGGTCAAATGCGCTACGCGCTCGACCCCGCGACGCAAGTCCTATGTATGTGCTGGTCATACGATGACGAAGAGGAAATTCACCTGTGGCATCGCGCCCACCCGTGGATTGAGAAAAGCAACCATCCCGACGAGTTGATTGATCGCATCCGCGCAGGCGAGATCGTTGAAGCCCACAACGCGGGCTTCGAGTTTTGGATTTGGAATGAAACTCTTCGCCGAGAGTTTCCTGAGTTCTCCCGAGCTAAAATCACACTAGACCAATTGCGTTGCTCGGCGGCGAAGGCATCATGCATGTCGCTGCCGCGCGCCCTCGGCGCTGCGGTTGACGCGCTCGACTTGCCCGAAAAGAAACTCGAAGACGGGCGGCGCTTAATCAACAAGCTGTCGAAGCCGCACATCCGCAAAATCAAAACAGTCGATCAAGGTATGCTTGATCTTGGCCTCACAAAAAAGGAAGCGACGGTCGTCACACAGGTCACGGAATGGTGCGAAGAGGAAGCCGAGCACCGCAAGAACTGGGAATATTGCGCGCAGGATATTCGCGCCGAGCGCGGCCTATCCGAGTTCTGTCCCGAAATGACAGAGCGCGAGCTTGACTACTGGCGCATGGACTTCCGCATGAACGCGCGCGGCATCACGCTCGATCTCCCTGCGGCAAAGGCCGGGCTCAAGCTCGCAGGTCAAGAGGCCGACCGCTTGAACGCCGAGCTTCGCGAGATCACAAGCGGCGCGGTCGAGAAGGGTTCGCAGCGCATCCCGCTGCGCGCTTGGCTGAATAAGATGATCGAAGAGATCGCGCCCGGCGCTGTCGGCCTGCCCGACATGCAAGCCGACACGCTGTCGTTTGCGCTGTACGGTGTGCCGACGAAGGCGGGCGACGAAATTCGCGCCGCCAAGAAGCCCGAGCGCGACGAGTTCTGGGGAAAGATTGGCCAGCGCGGCGAGCCGATCAAACGTGCGATGATGATCTGCATGGAAGTCAATCGCTCTTCGACGGCGAAATTCCAAGCGATGATAAATTCCGTCTGCCCCGACGGTCGGCTGCACGACATCATGCTATACAACGGCGCTGACCGCACGGGCCGCTGGTCCGGCAAGGGTGTGCAGCCACACAATTTCGTGCGCGGCCACAAGAAAGATATGCCTGAGGCGTGGGATGATATTTTCACCATGGACACCGACTACATCACACTGATGTGGGGCGAGCCGATGGTGCATCTGTCGAAGGCCGCGCGCGGCGCGCTCGTCGCGTCACCCGGCTGCGAGTTGTACGCGGCGGACTTCAACGCCATTGAGGCGCGCAAAGCCGCGTGGATGTCCGGCTGTGCAAAATTGCTCACGGTGTTTCAGACTGGCGGCGACCCCTACATCGAAATGGCGCAAGCGATCTATAAGCGCCCGCTCAATAAGAAAGACAATGTGACCGAGCGCAACCTTGGCAAGAAAGCGATTTTGGGCCTGGGCTACAGCATGGGCTGGGAAAAATTCCAAGATACTGTCTATAACGACGAGGGCATATGGCTCGACGACGCTTTCTGCAAGATGGTCGTGAAAATTTATCGCAAGGAAATGTACCCAGAAATTCCGAAGTTCTGGAAAGACACTGAGGCTGCGGCCATTGCCGCCGTGCAATCGCTTGGCACAGCGTTTCACGCTGGCGCGGATGTCGGCGGCATTGACTACTTTGTCGAAGGTCGCTTCCTGCACTGTCGCTTGCCCAGTGGGCGCTTGCTCGCGTACCTCGACCCGGAGGTCCACACGAAGGTCAATTGGCGTTTCTCCGCGATCAATAAGAATGGCGGGCGCACGGTCGTGATGTTCCCGGCGCGGCGCGGCGTCCCGATGCACCGCGTTCGCTACCACGCTGAAAAGCTCGCGGCCAAGCAGGAAAAACGCTTGACCGGCGAGGCTCCCGAGAATTTCCTGTCACCGCATCTGTCGTTTATGGGCCGCGACATGTACACAAAACAGTGGAAGCGGCTCGGCACTCACGGCGGAACGCTCGTCGAAAACGCGGACCAAGCTTCGAGCCGGGATTTGCTTGCTGAGGCAATGTGGCGTATAGACCAAGATGATCGCTTCAAGCTGCTGCTTTCTATCCACGACGAAGTGATTGCAGAAGCGCCAATCGGAACTGCAACGTTAAAAGAGTTTGAAACAATAATGAGCGAGGTTCCACAATGGGCGCCAGGGATGCCAATCGCAGCAGAGGGGTGGATAGGTCCACGCCTACGGAAGTAAAGGGCTATCGTATCAACATGAACGAAAAAGCTCACATGATGCAGATTGAGTTCTTTCATAGAAAGGGCGGCGAGCCGATTGCGCGGTTCACTCTTCACCCGTCGGACGCTTATGATTTCGCGCACGACGTTCTGCGAAAGTATGACAAACTCGAAGGGATAGACACCCATGACTGATACTCGCGACATCGCCGAGGAAATGGCGGACGTTCGCAGTGGCGGCGGCAAGATGGTGACTGAGGCTTTCCTGCCGACTGACACGAAGTACACGGCGGCGAAGTTCATTGAAACGTATACAGGGCGCAAATTTTATCCGCTTTTCCCCGAGCCGTCGGCGATCTCAATCATCGACATTGCTCACGCAATATCCAATCAGTGTCGCTACAGCGGCCATGTTCGTGACTTTTATTGCGTCGCGCAGCACTCTTGCTTGCTCGCGACTTATGCCGAGAAAGTTTTGAAAGCGCCGCCGATTGATTGCTTGCAAATCCTGATGCACGACGCGCCGGAAGGCTATCTCGTGGATATCGCTCGGCCCGTCAAGCAATACATGCCAGAATATCGCAAGTGGGATCACGGCGTCAATGACGCGATCCGGCAATGGCTAGGCATCGCACACTCGCCAATCCCAGCGTTCCAAGACGAGCTTGACAGTCGTGTCATCGTTGACGAGCGCGCGCAGCTAATGAGCGATAGCGGCAATGACTGGGGTCACACTCTCGAACCACTCGGCATAGAGATCAACGGATGGCTGCCGCGCTTCGCCGAGCAGAAATTTCTTTTGCAATACGCCGCGTACACCATGGAAGTCTTTGGCTCTCCGCAATACCTGCGAGAGGGTTGGGGCCTCGACATGCGCGCCAGCTATAGCGACGGCGGAGCGGTCAATTCTGACATCGTTGATCTGATCGAAGTTGATTTGCGCGGCGGCGTCGGTCGCGTGAAGCTGCGAAGCGAAGACGGCATGTTAGTCCGCGACCCAAAGGCCGGAACGCCACGTCCCGCGTGGAAGTGGCTGCACGGCGAGTTCAAGATACAGGGAGTAAACGATGGCGTTCGATAAGCCCGACAAGGATACGTTCGTTTTTTCGTGTGACTACTGCCACACGACGCTAGAGCTTTCCGCCGACGAAGGCCACCCGGTCGCCGATACTCCCGCGTGTCTGCGCTTCGCGAAGGAAGTCGGGTGGTCCGCGAAAAAAGTCGTCGGCTATTCGTGGGAGCACTATTGCGACGAGTGTTCGAAGCTGCCGGACGAGCAAAAGCGTCCACAGGCGAAGTCGTGAAAAACTGGCACCATCAAGCTCACGAATGGCAAATCGGGCGCGACAAAAGAGCAAGGGCTTTATTGTGGTCAATGCGTACCGGCAAGTCGAAGGCCGTCATTGACAAAACACTCTTTCAGTACAAGCGCGGCAAGATTGAGGGCGCGCTCGTCATCGCGCCGAACGGCGTTCACATAAATTGGACTGCGAACGAAATTTCACGGTGGGGGAGCGGAGTGACGTTCGCGTGGTCTACTCCGCACCGCGCCGACTTTGATGTCATGGCGAAATTCGAGGCTTTCCTCGCAGCGCCTGGGCTCAAATGGTTTGCGATCAATATGGAGGCGATGAATAACCTAGACGCGCAAAAAGCTATCCGACGTTTTCTCGCGGCCTGCCATCGTAAGTTTCACATGATCGTCTCTGAGGCCCATCACTTCGGCAGGGCTGGCGCGAAGCGCACACGGCTCGCGCGCGGGCTCGCAAAACATGCGGCCTACCGGACGGTCGAGACGGGCACCGCGATCTTAAACTCTCCGCTGCGCGCGTTCTCAATCTTTGAAATTTTAGAGCCGGGCTGGTCGGGCTTCGAGACATACAAACAATTTGTCAATCACTTCGCCGAGTTTATCCCACAGCCGAAGAGCATGTATCGCCGCCGACCGAAGTTGAAGGGCTACAAAAATCTTGACGAGCTTCGCGAGTTGATGGCGAAGTTTTCGTCAGTCGTTCTGCGCGAAGACGTTGACGACATGCCGGAGCTTATCCGCACAGAGCGGCCAGTCGTGATGTCCGAAGTGCAGCGCCACGCCTATCTCGAAATGGTGGCGAAGCACCTTGTCGAGCTAGAGGGCGGTGGCATGGTCTCGGCCAAGGACGGCGGCGCTCGCTTCATAAAGTTGCAGCAAATCGTCAACGGCTACTTGATGCACGAAGGACGTATCATCGACATTGATCCCGACGCGCCAATCTATGCCGCGACGATAGAACAAATCGAGGGGACACTGCCCGGCAAATCTATCGTGTGGTGTCGCTTCCGCGAAGACATCCGCCGCCTGAAAAAGAAACTCGACGAAGCAGGTATACAATATCTCGAATACCACGGCGGCGTCCCGACTGCGCAGCGTGAGCCCGTGCGGCTCGCGTTCCAGAATGACGACGCGCATGTCGTGCTGCTAGGCCAGCCGGACGCGGGCGGCGAGGGCAAAGATTTCTCGCGCGCCGACGCGGTGATTTTCTTTTCATCCACACCGAACGCGAAGACCATCGCACAGTCCGAAGAGCGCGCGACGGCGAAGGGCGGCAAGTCCGTTGCTATCGTGCGGATGACGACACCCGGGACCGTCGATGACCGAAACTGGGAGATCGTCGATGGCAAGATAACGCTGGCCGATACGGTGTCGGGACGGGGCCTGCGAGATTTCCTGTTGCAAACCTCAATCTGATAGGATAAACCCTATAAAGATGATCGTTTTTGATAACCTAAAGGTTGTCAAAACGGGCCGACCTGTCAACGTAAGGGTCTACAAATGGCGACGGTCAAAAAGGGCATTACCGTCTCGGCTCCGAAATGGTGGCGGCACCTTCGAGCGTCGGCGAAGCGCCAGTTTTGGAAGCGCCAACGTATTTCTGACAAAGATTTCCTGCGCATTACGCGCGAGGTTCTTGACGACGCGCATCCCGAGGCGGTTGCCGCGTATAGGGCGCGGCTCGACGACTACCGCACACAATTTCAAAAGGGAAACAAGCCATGATCCTGCTTTATATTTGGTACACTGCATGTGTGCTCGGCGCTGCCGACGCGGTGCACACGCTATGACATTCACTCCGATAGTCGAACGGCTCACGCGCCAACTCTCCGCGAAGGGAGTGCCGAACGCGCGCGTCGAAGCCGTCGCATCGCTGCAAAAGCACGGCGTACTTTATGAAGGCACCGAAATGCTTACGCCGACGGGCTACAAGCGGCAAGCCATGGGGCCGATCAATCGCGCCAAGTCGCGCGCTGCGCGCCAGTCCGACGGCGCGCATAAGCCGAGCGACTACGTGTGGCGCGACGGGCGGGTGGTGCTGCGATGAAAAAGCTTTTCATAATTCTGCTTTGTTTTGTGCCGACGATAGCAAGCGCGCGCCCATGGTGCGGCGACTACGCTCGCTCGCATCTTGTCAGCCATGATCCCGGCCCGCGCTATTCACTCGCCTGCAATTGGAAAGACTGGGGCCATGCGACGAGCGCGCACGTCGGCGCGATAGTTGTTTGGTGCAGCCGGGGCCATCATCATGTCGGCAAGATAACCGGCACCGATGCAAGCGGGAATTACATCGTAACGAGCGGAAACGATGGCGGACGGGTTCGCTCACGAGTGCGCAGCGTGGCCGGGGCAACCTTTCGCGAGGGGGCATGACATGAACGATGACGACGACGAAGAGGCCCTGCTTAAAGACATGCGCGACGTGATCGCGGTCGGCCAAGTGATCCTGATCGCATTGCTGGCGGTCGCGCTGATCCTACTCACTCCGGTGGTGCATCCCGAATGGTTTCATGCGGCTACGGAGCGAGTGCAACCTTTTTGATCGCGCCGCGTTGTCCGCATCCCCACTACAAAAGAGGATGCACAATATGCGAAAATTCCCCATTATACTTGCGGGTTTTCTCTTCGGCACGACGCTCGCGCTCGCTGCTGAGCAACAGGGGCCCATGCGCGGTCCGACCCTCAATATCGAGCGCAGTACCATCGGGGAGCGCGACGCACTGCCGAGGCATGAGCGCCGCTTTCACAGGGGCTACCGGGGCGGCATGATCGGTGGTCAATTCGGCGGCCCGTATTTCGGCAATGCCTGCTGGAATTGGTTGCAGCCGAACGGTTGGGTATACGTTTGCGAGTAGCGGTCAAAACTCAATAGGGAGCCCGCTGGTGCGTTTAATCGTCGCCAGTCGCGTCGGAGTAGCGGGCGGGGGCTCAAATCGAGCGTCCGCCCGGGGCTGCCCGGGTTTTCTGCTCTCAAAAGCACCTTAAACCCCTCAATATGCCCTTAACCGATTTTTAACCATCCAGAACGATCTCGCTTGCCCTTTGCCCGGCGCGGGAGTAGGTTTCGGTCACGGTTGCTTTGCAGCCGCTTGAAGGCCCGCGAGGCGGGTCAATACCGAAAGGCTACTCCAATGTCTGCTAACATCGACACATCAAACGGCAACGAAAATATCGCCTTCCTTGGTTCGCGCAATGACATTTGGCACCGCATGGGCAACGAAATGCCCGTCGGCGCGACAATCGCGGAATGGGCCAAGAAGGCTGGGCTCGCGCACACTTGCTCGCTCGCGCCGATCTATACCAACATCAACGGCGAGCTTCGCGCCATTGAAGAGCGCCGCGCCATCGTGCGCGACGACACGTTCGCCACTCTCGGCGTTGCGTCCCCGTCCTACCGTATCCATCAGCCAGCCGAAGCTCTCGACTTTTTCGCTCGGCAAATCGAAGTCGATCCGCGCTTCGCTCTCGACGTTGCGGGCTCGCTCGACGGTGGCCGGAAAATCTGGGCGACTGCGAAGTTCAACGGCGACGTTATTGTCGCTGGCGACAAGCATCGCGCTCGGTTGCTCTTCACGACCGCGTACGATACGACTGCGGCGTCAATCGCGAAAATGTCGCTCACGCGCACGGTTTGCGAAAACACTCTCGCAATCGCGCTTGCGGACGGCTTCGACACGATCCGCACTACGCATCGCAGCCACTTCGACGCGGCTGCCGTTGCGAAGAAACTGGCCGCCGCCGCGCAGTCAGTCGAGACGTTCAAGCACATCGGCGACGCGCTTGCACAAAACGAAATGGGCCGCGCCGAAGTGTCGAAATTCTTCAAGACACTTCTCGACATCCCGTTCGAAACTGCGAAGAATGACGTGAGCACTCGCAAGCTCAATCAGTTTGCTGCGCTCAATCAGGCTTATCGGACCACGGTTGCCGAACGCAATGGCGACACCGAAAACGCCTTCGTCGCCTTGCAGGCGATCACGCGCTACGTCGATCACGACCGCTCGGCCAAGGATGATGGCGCGCGCTTTGCTTCCGCAAACTTCGGCGGTGGCGGTGAGCGGTTGAAGGGGCAGGCGATGCAAATTTTGCTGCCCCGCATCAAGGACCGCGTTCTGATCGCGGCCTAGCCCGAAAAAGCCCGAGGGGTTCGCCCCTCGGGCCCGCCCGAAACCAACGATAGGAGAGAGCCCGGCACAGAAAAATCGCGAGCCCCATTGTCCAAAGTTTGTATACAAAATTAGGACACTGCCGTTCCCCCGAAAGAGAGGAAAGCCATGAAGTTCTAAATCAAAGAAACCGCCCGGCTCAAAACCGGGCGGTTTTCATTTAGTGCAGCATCGCCCATCTACGCGGGAGCGCGCCGATTGCGACTTCGCGCAGGACCAGGGCGCGCTGTGTGTTCCCAGCCGCTTCGGCGATGTCTGCAAGTTTGAGATATCGGTCGTGCTCGCGGTGGTCCATTCCATCGCTGATCCGCTCGTATTGCTTTTGACTGAAACGGATATGCGACGCTTTCATCAAGTCGATAGGTTGTGATGACATAGGGATACCCCCGGGGGACAGAGACAGAGCCAGTTAACCTAGTTCAAACGCCGTTGCGTGTCAAAGGTTGCGCATTGTTTGCAATAAACTTGACTTTGGGGGCGGTCCCCGATAGAAGGGCGCAACGAATAGGAGCAAACATGGACGGATTGCCAGCACGATATAAGAAAAAGGGTGGGGCGTTTGACCGCGCGTCAATCCGCGACGAGCGCAAGCCGGGCCCATTCTCGCCGCCGCCCGACTACGTTCACCTTCCGCTCGAAGAGGCCAGCGCCGCCGAGCGCAAAGACGCGCCAATTGTCTCGGGCTTCCTCGACTACTTCCCCGACGCCAGCCTCGAAGTCGCGATGCTTTCAAAGATCGGCAACGATCAACACAATCCCGGCGAGCCGCTGCACTGGGCGCGCGGAAAGTCCGGCGACGAGGCCGACACTTGCGTTCGGCACTTGATGGCGCGCGGCACTCGCGACAAGGATGGCGTTCGCCATTCGACAAAGCTCGCTTGGCGCGCGATGGCGAACCTGCAAAAAGAGATCGAAGCCGAGCGCGCCGACGGCAAGATAAGCCGGGGGTCTTGGCCATGAGCCTCGCCGCCCTAGACGAGACGCCCGAACCCTCAATCGTCGCCAAGCTGCGCCACCTTGCGGTCGGCGCGGAATTGCACTCAAAGGGCGCGAGATTTTTCACAGTGCATGTTAGAGCGTTCGGCGTCGTCGTCGAGGCGATTGACCGCTCGCTGCTGGTCAAGGTTTCACGGTCACACCTGATCCCATTCGACGAGCTTGACGCTCCGCTTGTGAAGTCGCGCATCCGTGCGATCTTGAACGAGATCGACGCGGCGCTTGACCGTGAAATTCGGCGGGCCGAGTAATGGCTCTTGAAAGCTCCCTTTGGCAACGTGTACGCAAGGCCGGGATGGCCCTGAAACAGATTGGACATGATGTCCACATGGGTCGCATTGAAAACGCGGCCGGCGTCGGCAACCCCGATGTCGATATGTGCATCGACGCGGTGCAAGTGTGGCTTGAATTAAAATCCGAGTACCGCCCCGCGCGCCGCACAACGTCCATCAGACCGAAGGTTCGCGTCGATCAAGAGATTTGGCTGCGCGAGCGCTGTGAAGCCGGTTGCAAGAACGCTTTCGTTCTGTTACAGGTTGGCGAAGCTGCGCTGGCTCGGCTCTATCTTATCCCGGGCAATCGCTACGGCGAGATCACGACTACCGAAGACAATCTCGCCAAAATGAGCGTCGTCCAACCGACGGAACCGATGACATACGTTTTAATGCAGGCCAAGCGAGGATGGTAGCGGATGGCGGCGAGCAAGCGCAAACGGACGCGAGATCAAGCAAAGGCTCTCAGGCTTCGCGAGCGCGAGAGAGTAGCGGCGCGCAAGCTTCGCGAGCGAGGACGCGCCGCCGAGCGGCGGTTGCGGCAGGTCGAGGCCAGGAAGTTGTTTCGTCAAGCCGAGCGCGAGATCGAAAAGTCTCAGCAATTGGAAATATCACGATGCCGAAAGTACCATCGCAATCTAAAATTCTTATCGGCGAAACGCTACGCAAGGGAACTGACGCTGTGGATCACAAGTCAAGACGACTGCGGTCGAAACGTCGGCCTGTCATACGACGCCATTCTCGAACTGGTCCGCGAGCGGTTTCCGATCATAACGTATACCGGGCCGCACAAGGATCAACCGATCAAAATGAGCGTGAAGCAATTGCGCGAGATCGCCTACGCGATGCAGGGCGAGGATCGCGGACTTCGGTTTCCCGTGCGACCAAGGTCAAAGCGGCAAAAGCAAAAAGGGATTGCCGCTACAATCACTCGCCCGAAGGTCTCGCGCGCTTCGCGCGCTACAATCACTCGCCGAAAGGGCTAGAACGCAAGCGGCGCTATCGCCTCACTCAGAAATATCTCGAACGAAAACGTGCCTATCAACAATCGCCGAAAGGTGGCGAAACTCGAAGGGAATACCGACATGAGCAAGCCGCGCAAAACTCTCGAAGATAATCTCCGTGACGCGCAAGAGATCATTCGGCAAAAGAATTTGCAGGAGATCGACTTCAAGCGGACCATCGCCGCGCTACAGCGCGAAGATGATAGCGCCGAGGCCATTCGGCAAGAGATATGGGCGCTCGCTGCGCACAATCCTGAGCCGCCGACGTGGATCAGTGGTAAGAGCGGCAAGCTCGGGTCGCGCGGGTGCCCGCTCACAGTGTGGTCGGACTGGCATCACGGCGAAGTAGTCAACCCAGACGAAGTGAACGGCATAAACGACTTCAATGCCAAAATCTCGAAGGCCCGCGCGTTCCGGCTATTCGACACAACGGTCGATCTCGCCTACAATCACATGGGCCGAGCGAACACTGAGTATCCCGGCATCATCGTGATGCTTGGCGGCGATATGATCGGCGGCGACATCCACGAAGAATTGCTGGCCACGAATGATCGCACGCCGCACCAGTCGGTCAACGATTTGACTGACATCATCGCCGCTGGCATAGAGAAAATGGCGAGCAAGTTCGGCAAGGTCTACGTGCCGACCGTGGTCGGCAATCACGGGCGCTCGACAAAGAAAATGCGGATGAAGGGTCGTGTCTTCACGAATTACGACTGGTCGATCTATTGCAATCTCGCGCGCTACTTCAAGAAAGAGAAGCACATCCGCATCGACGTGCCGAACACTGCCGACGCGCACTTCAACTCCTACGGCACGCGCTACATGCTCACGCACGGCGATAGCCTTGGCGTGAAGGGCGGCGACGGCATCATCGGGGCCATCGGTCCGATCATGCGCGGCTCGCTAAAGGTCGGACGGTCCGAAGCTCAAATGGGCCGCGACTTCGATGAGCTTGTGATCTGCCACTGGCATCAAGCGCTGTGGCTCCCGGGCGTGACTGTCAACAACGCGCTCAAGGGCTACGACGAATACGCGATGCTCCAATTGCGTGCGCCATACTCGCGGCCATCGCAATTGCTTTGGTTCAACCATCCCGAACACGGCACGACCGCGCGGTGGGAAATTTTCCTCGAAGGGAAAAAGAAAGCCGCCGAAGCGAAGTCGTGGGTCAGTTGGAAAGAATAATTGCCGCTAACCGGCTTAGTGTAAAGTCCGCTTTACATTAAGTCGGTTTACCGCAACAGGAAGGTTACATATGGAACCGACTAAACTCTCGGAAGTCCCCGCCTCGAAAACGCTTCCGGCGAAACTCACGCCGGAAGCGATCAAGGTCATCATGGCCGCGATGGCGATGACGGCGCGCGGGCTCAAAGGCCGACGACTGCGCAACGCTGCGCAGCGCGTGAAGGGTCACGAGCCCGAGCCCGGCCTGTATGCGGGAGTGCAGCGCCGTGCTCGCTACTTGTCTCGCGTCCCGAATGAGATCGCGGTTGCGCCGCACATTCACCCGCGCCACAAGAGGGCCGCGTGATGCAGTGGCCCGACATCATCAACGGAATTTTCGAGGCCGGGCTCTCATTCTTTTTGTGGAAGGGCGTCCTAAAACTTCGCGTCGATAAAGCTGTGCTCGGTTTCTACTGGCCGACGGTCGTGTGGACAACGGCGTGGGGAATTTTCAATTTGTACTTCTACCCGCACTTAGGGCAGTGGGCATCATTCACAGGCGGGTTGCTTGTCGTGGGCGTGAACCTAACATGGCTCGCACACGTCGCGTACTACGCTAGTGCAGTGTGGCGGAGTGATCCGCGAAAACGATTGAGCGCGCCCCCGCCGACCATGTGATCGTGACTGAGTGCAGTGGGCCCTCAAGCTCGCGTTTCCAGAAGTCGAGGAATGTGTGCAGGCGCGGAAAGCGTGGCACAAAATCATATTCCTGCCACACGTAAGTCTGCAACAGCCAAAGTTGATCGGGCCTCCGATAGAGGATGTTTGCCAGGACTAGATCACTTCGGAGAAGCACGGTCATGGTGCTTTTTCTTTTTGTGCTGCTGCTGATGCTGGGGAGCGGCGAGACACGCACGGCCTTCCTTGATTTGCTCCGGCGTCGCGGCTGCGATGTAAGCGTTCAATGTCTCGCGAGATAAATGCGCGATGGCCCAATGGACGAGCGCGCATGACACACTGGCATCAGCCGGTGTCGCGACGAGCGCTAGAAAAAGAGCGGCGATGATGATCTTCATTGGGTGACATTAGCCGCGCAAGCTCCGGCCCACGTTCCAAATTTTACTGTGAATGGATAGGTGATGTTGTGGTCAACTGGGAAAAAACGCTGCACGATATTCCACCACGAATAAACTGAGGCGGTCGAGTGATACGCCGCTTCTCCGACGGCGATCCCGCACGGTACCGCAAACTTTTTGGTGATTTCCTGCTCGACCCCTGTTTCCTTTATCTCGGCACTGACAGTCGGGGTCGAGACGATAGGATAGACTTGCCCGTGAGCGTCAGTCACCCACCGCTTGAGAGTGCCACCGTAGTCGCTAAATTTAATTAGGTCAAAATGAAACTCGATGGGCTGTCCTGCTACCACAATCGGGGGAATGATTTTTCCCCAGACAATTTGTGCCGGCGAGTTGCGATCAAACGCCATGATCGCAAGCGCGCCGATGCAGACCGCAAAACAGAACGGGAGGATGTGACAAAATGCGCGCCGGAGAGGCGACTTTTTTCGGTAAGAGGCGAGCGTCATTTTAGGTGCCCCATAAAAAGTTGCGCAATTTGCCAGAGGGCGACCATCGCGGTCGGCACCCCTACTAGCCAAAGAGCCCACGACTTCATGCCCGACCGCATATATTCGCGCTGATCGACCCAACGTAAGACGAGGCGCACGGCTTTGCGCTCGATCTTCGTTAGCGGCCCGTCTGGCACTCGCTCGTTTGGGTCCCATTGCATTACATCCCCTCGCTCATTTATATAGGGGGCATCCGAGATTGCGCCCTACTTGATTGCGTTGCTTCAAATCCATCGCGAGTAGTGCGGCGGCGAAACGCTTTGAGCCGGGGACTGCCGAGTTATACTTGATCGGTCCGATCAACGCTTTGCAGATCGGTGAGATAGCGGACGGCGGAAGCTCGTCAGCGCCCGGGCATCCTCCGAGCAGCACTGCGACCGGGAGTAGGATCAAAAACTTTTTCATGTTCAATTGTCCTTGCTATCCCACGGGTCTTTCGCAGCGCGCGACGCGGGGGTCTTCGTCTTCGCGACTGCCTTGTCTGTCACTTTCTCAATCACGACTGTCTTCGCGACGCAAGTCAGCTTCTCGTCATGCGCTCCGACATACTCGGAAGCGAGAATGATACCCGCGACAAACGCAATCCAACACAAATCTTTGCGCAGCGGCGCGAAAAACTTGACGAGGGTCGGCCCGGCCACCGGGATGATGGCGAGAAACTGACTGCCGAACGCAAGCCCGAGGCTAGTGGCGATGACGCCGTAGAGGACGCCCTTATGCCAAATGCCTGCCCACGCTCCGGCGAAAAACAATTCGACCGACGTGGGGATGTGTGAGAGAAACCATTCAAACATTTTATTCCCCCGCTTTGTCGAGATATTCTATTGCAAGCCGCAACAGGGTTTGATTGTCTTTGTCATCTGATTATTTTTCCATCAGCCAGCCGATGAAGCCGCCGCTCTTCGCAGGCGCGGGAGTTGCGGGCGCGGTCACGACGATCTTTTTTGCTTCCTTGACGGCGGTCGCCTGATCGACGTTGACGTGCGCTTCCTTCATAACTTCCGCGTCGGGCAGCGGAGGCTCGCCGACGTTGTAGCACATTTTTCGTTCCGCTTGGCGACGCTTGACGAGGCCCGGCAACACGCGGCCAGCCGCCTTATCGTACAGCAACAGAGCGTCGCAGCCTTTTTCCGGTGGGCCCGCGTTGATGTAGCGCGCGACGCTCGACTTGCACAGGCCGCCGCCGCCGATATTGTAAGTGAATGACAAGATCGCCGCGTGACGATAGCCGGGCATAGGAACGTGGATGCAACGCTCGACCATCTTTTCGTAGCGCGGCAAATCTTTCGCGAGCATTTCCTCGCACTGAATTTTTGTGTACGTGTCGCCGATGTGAACGTCTTCGATGTGGCCGTAGCAAACGGTGTTGACGCCCTTCGGGTCGAAGCTTTGATGCTCCCCGACCGACTTTCCGCCATGGACATTCGTCATGCCCTCGAAGAGAACGAGAACGGTTACAGTCACGGCTACCCACCCGCCGCGACCCTTCGGGTTGATCTTTGTGACTTGTGTATCGAGTTCGACGTTGCTCATAGGTTAGTGCTCGACTGGTTCAAGAGACGAAAAATTCCGCCGCCTATCACAAGGACACCGACGAGGATGGCGAAGAGGCGAGGCGGCATCCATGACATGAACGCGGGGATTGCCATTTCTGCGGCGACGAGCGCGAGAATAATAATCTGCACTCGCATCGACCACAGCTTGTGGAAGTCGCGCCAGTTAGGATCAAACCACAGCGCTTGTTTCTGTCGAGGGGTCTCAGCGCCGATTTGCGTCGGCGCGGTCTGCACGACACGCGCTGGCGCAATTTCGGTTACGACTGGGGCGGGTGTGTCGGTCATGTTACGGTTTCGCAGGGGCCACGACAACGGTCGGGGTCACAGCCGCAACAGCAGCGGCAGTCGAGGCGGCGGCGGTCGCGGTCTTGGCCGCAAGCGCCTTCGCTTCGAGCCCTTTGAGCGCCGTGCGGACTTCGCTCGGGACGCCTTTGAGGTAGTCGCGCAAAGTCTGCGAATTGCAGAAAAGCCCGGCGATGAAAGACGCCGCGAGCGCGCCAAGTACGAATATGTCTTTGAACATGGGGAAAACTCCTTTTTCAGTCGGTATGTATGCCACCGCGTTAAGCCGGTTGCAACAGGTTTTATCAAGCTCTCTGGGAGAATGGTTTCGGACGCATGGCCGGGATGTCTATAACGGATTGCATCCACGCGGCGTCGGGGAAGCCAAGTTGTGCTCGCGTCCATCCCGACATGCTGCGCACACAGGCCGGGAGCGATAGCTCCCCACGTCGGCTCGTCCACGCTCGTTGAAACGCTGTGCAGGCGTTCCATCTTTCCTTGCGTTTGTAGTGCTCGTCTTCGACGGTCATCGGGACGCCGCACAGAATTATTTTTGAGTAGTCGGTCTGCCGCGCGATCTTGACGGAGAAGAGCCCGACCGAACCCTGGAAGTCGCGCGTGTAGTCTGTCACAGCGTTGAAGGGCCGGTGACACCATACGACGGGCGGCGCGTTCAAGCCCTTCGAGCCGCGAGCGCCGAGCCAGTCAGAAAGATTTTCGGGATGCAGCGTGACCGCGTTGTCGATTGCGTCGGGGAAGTCGCCGATCATGGAATTGCAAACGAAGTTCACATGCGGCTGTGCGTACATCGCGCAAAGGTCGAGCGCGGCGCGGTAGTCTTCGAGCACTTTATTCGCGCCGCCGACGACGAGGGCGATTTCAGGCCGCATATCTCAGTCGGAAGGTGACATACCTATTCCGCCCCCAGTGGATTTCCTCGGCAACGGTCCAATCAATCATCGCACGGACATTGTGGTCAAGTTGAAACTCGATTGCGCGGGTCTTCGCCTCGTCGAGCGTTGCGACAAGATCGACTTCAACGAAGTCGTCTGTCCGCTCCCATCGCGCTTCAAGTGTGCGGAGTGGGCGCTTCATGCTTTCAGCCCCTTCGGATACATCGCGCGCATAAGTCGGTTATGTTGCTCGTTGACTGGCGGCGGCGGGGGCTCGGGCGTAAACATTTCAGTCGTGGGCCGCTTTTCAGCATTTGCTGAAAACGCGAGCGAGCCCACGAAGGATAAAATCTTGGAGCGCGCAGCGGGAATGTCGGTTTGTTTCTGACACTGTTTCGAGCATATCGAAGTCGCACACTGGCACGGGTTGATCGGCTCGATTGCGAGATAGGGGGCGAAGCGGGCACCACTGGCGCACCATGCGGCCCGCTCATACCCGCCGAGGATTGAGATCACCGGAGTGCCGACGGCGGGCCCGAGAATGGCCGCGAAGCCACCCGACGTGAAGACGAGATCGGCGACGGCGAAGAGCCCGGCAAGATGCTCGAAGGAAAGCTCGCCATTGTGCAATTCCTTGTCGGCGATAAGGTGCGGCCCGATGATCCACTCTTTCCCTGGTTCGAGATCGGCGACCGAGATCACAAAGAAACGGTCGCGAATGGTCGCGAAGAGTTCGGAATAGACCCCTGGGTCCGCGTTGCGCTTTTCGCCGCCGCGCCACTCCGGTCTAGCGGTGAGCGGGCGGTATATCAGCACAGGCTTCCCCTCAGGGTTAATGCGGGCGAGCAATAGCCGGGCGGGCTCGCGCCATGCGTCGGGTACTGGTAGCCGGTAGTCCGCCGCCTCGTATGTGCAGCCGGGCGCGCATAGGGTCATAGCTTCGAGGACGGTCTGCGACGGCGTTCGCATAATTCCGTTCGCTCCGTACATCAAGCGGATTGACTGACCGCGCGCCGGAGTTTTGTTTGTGAAGAGTTTAAGCTCGCTCTCACGCACTTGATTTTTCATTTGAGTGCGCAGCCGCACGGGCCGACGGATCACATGAAGGCCGTCGGCGATCAAGTCGTGGTACAGAGAAGCCCACGACGAGATTAGCCACACGTCGTGCTCGCGCATTAGCTGGCGCAGGATACCGCGCTGATGCAGGTTGTCGCCCATGCCGTGCATACCATCGACGAGCAAAAATTCTTTTGTCATGGCGTGTTCTCCTGAAACCACTCCCACGTCTCGCGCAGTCCGCGATCAAGCGAATAGTCAGGCTCAAACCCGAGCGCCGAGAGACGGCTGAGATCAATTGTGCAGTCCATGCGGCCATTTGGTTTCGTTGGGTCGAACATCACGCGGCTCATTGAGACATTGGATAGCAAGGAAAGTTTTTCGACGACTTCCCTGATACTATGCGTCCTGCCGTTGCCGATATTGATCGCTCCGTGTACTTCGTCCATTGCGAGGCGAACAATTCTCGCGAGGTCTTTGACGTAAAGAAAATCTCGGAGCGGGGAGCCGTCGCCCCACACATGGACCGGCTTCAAGGACGTGGCCGCTTGATCGAATTTCCAGATTAGGGTTGGCAGCACATGTCCATTGATCGGATCAAACTTGTCGCGCGGGCCGTAGAGGTTGCCGGAAACCAAATAGGCCCAATCGAGGCTGTAGCTTTCACCGTAGGCTTCGAGCATCGCGAGCATCCCGCGCTTCGCGTGACCGTATCCGCTTTCCGACGAGTGCGGGCGACCGTTGAAAATGTTTTCCTCTCGGAGCGGAAGTTGCGGCGGCCACGGGTAGGTCGCGTTCGTTCCCATAACCGTGATCTTTTGCGCTCCCGAGGTTCGGGCCGCGTCCACGACGCTCGTATTGATAAGAGTGTTTTCGAGATAGGCGCGGCCCTGATCTTTCATGTTGCCGCCAAGGCCGGACACGCGCGCAGCGGCGTGAAAAATGTGAGCGGGTTTTAGTCGAGCGAAGACTTGTGCCGTTGCGGCGAAGTCGGTCAAGTCGCAGTCGCGATGTCCAAGACCGATCACGTTGGAGAAGCCCTCGGTCTCAAGGTGCTCTACAACGGTGGAGCCAACGAGCCCGCGCGCGCCCGTCACGATGATGGTGTCTGATTTGTGCATCATGCTTTTTCTCCCCGCATCTGAACCGGGTATAGAGCGCGCGGATGGCGGCGATTTTGTACGGGCTCGACGACCCCCGCGCGAGCCCGAGCGATTTGTGCCTCTTCACGCATAAGAATGGTTCGTGATCTACTTTGCTCGTCGGTCCACTTCATCAGGGCGGGCATTGGTGGAGCGGCGGAGTGCGGTGCGCCGCGCAGATAAAGTTCGCGCGCCTGCATCAGCGGTCGCCAAAACTCAGGAGCCTTGACCGAGTGTATCATAACCGTCCCGCGCTGCGCAGCTTCCCACGCGCGCTCGAAAGATCGGCGGTCCCCAGATATAGGGCCGGTGAAACCATCGGTGAAATCTTTCCACGGCACTCCGGCCTTCACCGCAAGCTGCACCATGTAGTGATCTATGAACGGAAGCGTCGGGTTCATGTCGAGATTTTTCTCCGCGACCGGCGCGAGTAGGCGCTCGATCACTTTCCGACTTAGAAAATACGGCGGCTGAAACGCGAGACGCGGGAAGCCGTCCATATAGAAGCCGCGCTCGCGGCCTGGGACGTTATCGACGACAAGGTTTGACCACAGAACGTCCTCGCGATAGAGGTAGTCAGGAATTTTTGGCGAGAGACAAACGCTGTCCGCATCATGCATCAGGAAAAAATCTTCTGGGTACTCCAAAAGAATTTTCATATGTTCGCGCTGTCGGTCGAGCGAAAGCTGGCCGGTGTATTGCCGCTGGCCGCCCGTCCTATTCTCAATCCCAGGATGGTCAAGCGTGAAGGGCGCGTCCGTCGGGGATAGAATGACGACGGGGCACTCGTGATGTAACAGAAGCGGAAGCGCTCCGCTTACTTGCGGCGCGTCGCCAGCGTAGCAGCACACTGCCACCCGAGTGTTTTTATTGAGCGACATGGAATTGATCCTCGATATAGAGCGAGTGCGCGGTCATCAATTGCATACAGACTTCGCGAGTTTTTACCGAGTGAACGAAAGTCGTGCCGCGATAGCGCACGGCGTCCCACGCCGCCCCGGCAAAGAACGGGTCGAAAGTTGGATAGCTGATTGCGTTGGGGAAGCCATGCCACTTAATTCCGGCTTTGATCGCAAGTTGAATGAGCCAGTAGTCGATGAATAGCATGTTCGGATTGACTGTCACATCATCCGCGACGGCGAGCAAGCCTTCGATGGTATGTCTGGACATGAACCACGGCGGGTGAAACGCGATGTGAGGGAAGCCCTCGGGATAAAACGCTTGCTGCTGTGGGCTGTCGTCGATCTTGATGTTTGTCCATAGCAGGTTCGGAGCGGAGTAGAGATACTTCGGAAGCTCGGGCGTGAGACAGAAACTATCGGCGTCGTGGATTAGAAAATGATTTTCGGGGAACGTCAAAAGAATTTTCATATGTTCGCGCATCCGAGCGATTGCTTTTTCCCCGATGTAGCATCGCTCGCCGCCGAAACGGTTTTCAAGGCCGGGGACTTCGGCCTTCGCGTCTTCGGGAGAGAGGACAACGACCGGGCACTCGTGATGCAAATAAATATCACGCATCGCGATGACTTGGTTCTGATCGCCAGCGTAGCAACAGACTGCCACTCTTGTGTCAGCGTTTAAGGTCATGGTTCACCATTTCCTTCACAAGCTCGGCAAAGCCGACTTTTGGTTTCCACCCTAGCACGGTTCGAGCTTTCGTTGGGTCGCCGAGAAGCACGTCAATTTCTGACGGGCGAAAATAATGTGGGTCAACGCACACGACTTTCTCGTCGGTCCCGGCGCGATAGCCGATCTCGTCAACGCCAGCGCCGCGCCATTCGATCTCTGTGCCGACGTGCGCGAAAGCGCGCTCGACAAACTCGCGCACCGAATAAGTTTCGCCGGTCGCCATCACATAATCTCCCGGCTCGGACTGTTGCAGCATAAGCCACATGCCCTCGACAAAATCGCGAGCGTGTCCCCAGTCGCGTTTCGCATCCAAGTTTCCAAGGTGCAGGGGCGGCTGTGGGCCGCGAAGTGTCGCGGCGACCGCCTGCGTGATCTTGCGCGTGACAAACGTGTGGCCGCGTCGCGGGCTTTCGTGATTGAAGAGGATACCGTTTGAGGCGTGGAAGCCGTAGGCTTCGCGATAGTTTCGGGTGATCCAGTAGCCGTACAGCTTCGCCGCGCCGTAAGGGCTACGCGGATGGAACGGCGTCTCTTCGGACATTGGCGTCGGCACGTTGCCATACATTTCGGAAGTCGAGGCTTGATAGAAGCGAGCGTCGCCCATGCCTAAGAGCCGGATGCCTTCGAGCAAGCGCAGCGGGCCAAGCGCGTCTGAGTTCGCGGTGTACTCCGGCGTCTCGAAGCTAACTTGCACATGACTTTGCGCCGCTAGATTGTAGACTTCGGTCGGCTGCACGTCCTGCAAAAGCCGGATCACATTCGTGGCGTCTGTCACGTCGCCGTAGTGCAAGTGAAATTGTGAAGAGAGCGGAATGTGGTCTATGCGCGTGGTATTGAATGAAGACGCGCGACGCTTTAGGCCGTGAACCTCATACCCTTTTTCCAAAAGAAGGTCGGCCAGATAACTTCCATCTTGGCCGGTCACTCCGGTAATCAATGCCACATTTTTCATGCCTTGAGTGCTCCGATGCTAGGGGTCGAGCGATGCAAGAGCTTGAGCTTGCCCGTGCGGCATAGAAATTGATTATTGGAGACGAGATTTGCGCGCTCGCGTAGCTCAGTCGGTGTGAGCATAAATCGCCAGTGGAAAAGCCCGTGATAGCCGAAGCTCTTCGGGCGTTCGGTCAAGCGCGGGATGCCATCCCATCCTTCAAACGCAAAACGGACTGCGACATCGGCGGGAGCCCACTTTAAATTTCCCTCGGCTTCGATGGCGGGCCGGTAGCGACACGAAATATGTACATCGGTTGTGATTGGAAACCGATCTCGATTGCGATACACAAAATCTATAAGGCGCTTCGACTGTAGCATGAAGCCGCCGTTGCCGACTAACCTATTTGGAAATTGACGAGCCATCGCGGCACTCGGCCACGGTGCTCCGATGTAATCATACTGCAAAAATTCGTCGCTCCACATCGCGGGATCATTCAAGCCTGCGTCCCATTCCATGAGAAGCGCGTGTGATGTCTTGATCTTTGTCGCAGCTTCGGTGTAATAGAAAAGCCCCGCCGCGAGTTTGTCCGGCCAGTCGATGACCGGAATGTGTGTCGCGCCCGGCACGTCAATGAGTTCGCTGTGATCGGAATAAATCAGAATGTCGCCAAACTCCACTCGGCTCACAAGATCACAGAGAGTGCGGCGCGCGAGTTCATGTGCCCGAGTTTCTGCGATGACGAGTGTGACCGACGGAAGTTTGAGCATCACGGGGACCGTATGATTGCGCCGAGCGCCGTAGCGCCCGGCAATCAGGAAGGAAAGAACGGGGATTAGCCGTGAGTGATCGACGCCGCCGTGATAGTCACGGGCTCGCCGGTCACGATAGACGTGCTCGACAAGTTGATGTCGCTGGCCGAAGTGCCGACGGTGAGCCCCGAGATAATCACGGTGGCCGCCGCGTTGAAGACTTCGGCTGCGGCTGCGGTGCCGGTGGCCGCTGCGCTCGCGCAAGTGAGCGGAGTGCTGCCGAACGTCAGAACGCCGCCCGAGACAGCGCCGCAAGTCGCGGCGAAATAGATCGTCGCGAGCACAACGGACATACCGGCTGTAGCAATTTCAAGATAGCCCGGGGGCGATCCCGCATCAATCGCGGTGACGACATCCGTCATGCGAGTATTTTTCAGAGTGGTGTTGTAGGTCACAGACATGGTGGTCTCCCTTTTGGTCAGGTTGTAAAGAAAATTCGGCGTTTGAGCGGTACTGGGGCCCCGAACACTACCACCGAGATCGTGTCGATATTTTCTGTCGGGGTGAACGTGCCTACAACGGGGACTTTACCCGCTGCGGCGAAAGTGTCAACAGGTTCTTGCGATGCCCACGTTCCGTTGATACTGAGCACGGTCCCGGTGAATGAAAGGTGGTCCTTCGCTTCGGTCGGCGTCCATGTTCCTGTGACCGTAATTTTGCCGAACGCATTGAACGTATCCGCCCCTTCCGACAAGATCATCGTGGCGGAAATTGTGATGACCATCGTGACCGAGATCACGTCGGTCGCTTCGATTGGCGTCATATAGCCGATGATGCCCGAGAATGATCCTAGCGTTCCGGTCGCGACCATAATGTCGGTCGCTTCGGTCGGTGTCCACGTTCCTTGCACTCCCTCGAAGCCCGCGAAGGACATCGTGTCGATTGCGTCGGTCACAGCCATCGTGCCGGTGTGTGTCCGATGGCCCGTCGCCGCGAATGTGTCAGTCGCTTCGGTCGCTGCAAATGTGCCGGTGTCCGCCGCGCCTATCCAGTTGTTGAAGCCGCTCGGGGGAGTTTGCGCATACGAAGTCGCGCCGAAGTTTGCCGTTCCTGCGAACACCGCGTCGGATGAAACAAACGAGGGCGCGACCGGGTGGCTTGCATCCATAAACGAAAGACTGAGGCCGCCCGCTCCGGTCGCCGGGTTGGCGGAGGCGTCGTTATTCCAGTCGTGACCGTCGAAGCGGAACCATATCAGTTGCGCGCCGATGTCAATGGCGACGCAAAGCACGGTCCCGCTTGTGAGTGTGAGGCTGGCGTATGAGCCATCCGAATAGACGAAATAGCTATTCGAGACAACTATGCCGGAGTGCGGGTTGGCCGACTGCCCGCCCCTCGCCTGCGGAGTGAACGTGATGTCCGCGACACCGATGCCGCTGTTATTGTCGTCCATCCCCGTCGGAGTATATTCGTAATAGAATTTCCCCGTCAGCGCGTTGAATGTCGCGATGCTAGAGCCGGTACCGCTTGTCGAAGAGACTGTCAGATCGCCGCCCGAAAGAGTTGTGATAGAAGGCGTCGCGTAGAGCGGGGACCATGTAGTCGGGCCGGAAGCGTCGATGCCGCTGATCTTGAAATTGATCTGGCGTGTGTACGGGCTCGACGAGGTTGATCCCCCGGTCTGAGCGAGCCGGTAGTAGCGATAGCCAGTCGAGTTTGTTACTGCGTGAACGTCGGCTGCGGCGGCGTTGCCGAGATTGATGCCGGTGAGCAAATCGGTCCACGTCGAATTGTCGGGGGAGCCGCTGAATTTCCAAGTGCCCTGCGAGTGCGAGCCGTCTTGAAACCACGTAAACTCGTCGATGACCGGGGAGTTGCCAAAACCAAAATCGAAAATGAGTGTGGCTGTAGACTGTCCGCTATTGATCCACGCATCGTTGGTCCCCGTGAGACCGTTTATCATATGCGTTGCATCGCCCGACGCGAACGTCAACGTCCCCGAGGTTGTTACCCAAGGGCGTCGCTCGCCTGAGCCGCCGATGTTTGCATAGCTAGTCGTCATTTATCAGCCCGCGATGTTCGCGACAAGACAGATTGAGAAGTTCGCATGTGTGTCGTCCGGCACCACGGGAGCGATGATGTCGAGATAGTCGCCCGGGTTCAATGTGACCGCGACGCTGAAATTGATATTGACGACTTGTGAGCCTCCCTCAAACAGCAACGCACCGACCGCTGCTCCGTTCTTTTGCAGGATGTAGCTCACGTTGTGAGTTGGCACAGTGCCCGAGCTAGTTTCGGAGCCGGTGAGCCCCGACGGAAACGTGATGATGTCGGGCGAGACGTAGCGCACAAGCAATTCGTTTGAAAGCGGTGGCTGCCCGATATAGACCGCGACGTTTCGCGTGTCGTTTTTCCACAAGGTATCAAAGGCGGTCGCGCTGTTTTTGACGAGCCGCTGCCCCGCCACGCCGCCAGATGGAATGATGTTCGACGGGTTTGCAAGGATCAATCCATAGTAGTTATGGCCCATGCCGTCGTTCGCGCCAGCCGAGAATGAAGCCGCCGACGTGTGCGTGATTAGAACGAGGTAGACCGCGCCGCCGTTTGTCACCACGTCCATCGGGTTGTACGGGTTTACCGCCGCCCACGCGCCTCGGAAAGTCCACTGCGATGTGGGAATTGTGTAGGGACCGAGCACGGTGTGATCGGTCATGTGAACGTAAAGGTTCGTTCCGGCGACGGCAAAGTAAGCGATGCCCGCGCCCGCCATAGCCGCGTGATCTTGCAGCGCCTCGATGGCGCTTTCAAGCTCCCAGAAATTGTCGTCGATTTGCGTCGCGGACAAATCAGAGCCGAGCCCGCCGCCCCACTTCGTGCCGTCTGTCGTTCGGTATGTCAAAAGTGTCATGGGGTGGCCCTCGGTTTGATCTTGAAGCTATACGGCTGAATTTCGCGCTAGGCAACGGGTGTTATGGATTGAAGGCATCAGGCGGCCAGCCGACCATGGTCAAGAACTTATCCGGCGCGCTTGGGTCGGGATGTTCGGGGAGCGCGGTAGGGGCCGATAGAAGAGGAACCTTGACGCTGTTTATCTTATCAATGAAGTCGAGCATGTAGAGCGCGCGAGCGTGTTCGCGCGGCGCGAGCTTGCGCGACGCAATCATCGCGGCGAGGTCTGCGCGTTCTATGCGGGCGGCCATGGCTGATCCATCGGTAAGTTGTCCGGTCGCTTAAGGAGCTTCGGTGTGTCGCCGGACGTGTCCCACACTTTTTTGTCGAGTTGAACGACTGCGATATACATCGCATAAGCCGGATGAAAGGCCGTGAGCACGAAGCCCAAGTCCCCGCATGACGGATAAATCGAGTGGCCGAACGCCCATCCTGCGGCAGGAAGGCCGCCGCAAAAATCTTGGAAGTTCTGCTTATAGTCGGGCCTGCCGAGAGTGTGGATTGCGTCTGAGGGGCCGTCCACAATGGCAACGCCAAATTTCCAGTCCGCCACTTCCGACGGATACGTTGGGCCGACCGCGACTGAGTACGGCGTATTTCCGCCTCCGCCCGTCGGGCCTCCGCGCCACTGGCACAAGGTGTACCCGCAATGCTTATCCATCGCTTTTTCGCCCGCGTCATAGGCCGCGCTCGTATCGTTCCACTGTTGCTCGAAAAGCTTTGCAAGCTCTGTCATCTTTTTTGTGGGCGGGTCGGTGTACTCTTCCTTGCCCGTGAATTTGTTCGTATGGTGCGGCTGCTGATCGGCCTGCCCGACGATTTGCCACAGGTTCGGATACCATCCACCATAACCAGGATACGTGGTCAGGCCGCCAATTGGAACGCGGTCGGTCGGCTCTTGATTGAAAACCATTTTCACACACGCGCCCGGGTCTTGCTCTCCGTATTTCCCCGTGCCAGATGCTTGCGTCGCTGCCTCGTTGTCAGTGGCGAAGCCGCCCTTCGGCAATGTGCCAGTCGGGCTTGGGTCCGCCCCGCCGCATCCGACGGTCACGGCGTGACCGATGCAGGGCCAGCGGAAAGTTTTTATCAGACAATCGGGAGCGGCAACGTCGGTCAGAAACTCTTCGCAGCCGCACTCATACGGCGCGTCGCAGTATGGGAAGCATCGTTCGGCGACGAATGGTGCGACCACGCAATAATTGTATCCCGCGCTCGACCACTCGTAAGGCTGAAACTCTTTCGTATAAATCCACCACGGGCCGGAGTGCCCATCCGCGTTGACAATTTGCCACAGCGGCCCCATCGCGCATCCGAGTTGCGGGCCTCCGTTGCCGTCTCCGATCTGGACCCACGGCAAATCGCTGTCGTCTGGAAATTTGATGTAAACGTTCTTGTCGGTGTTGTCGGGCGGAATGTTGTTGCCGTCTTTATCCTGAACGTATTGCGTCGTGTCGATATTGTCGTAAGTGCTGATGTCGAGAATTTCGTGCTGCCCGTTATCCATGGTGAACGAGATCGCATCCACGGTCAAGGCGCAAAGAAAATCCGTGTCCTCTTGATCGGGGTTCGGATTGTCGTCCGCGCAGATTTTGTTTGTGGTGCCGTCCCGAGTTTGATTTCCATCCCGACTACTCGTATCGCTGACGCCGAGGCCAGCCGTGTCGTCAACTCGATAGCCGCAATCCTTGCTCGGGAAATGAAGGATGCCGCGTTTATTGTTTGGGCTTTGAAACGAGCATATGTCGAGCACTTCAACGAAGAGAGAGATTGTGCTATCGTCGGCGCTCGTAATTTTTTCCATGTGGGATTGGCGCGTTGCGCCTTCGGGGCTGCCCCGCCCGACACCCGCGCCCACTTCGTCGATGATGTAGGGCTCTTGCTGCGCGAGCTTGCTAAAATCAATAACCATTAGCGCGCCGTTCGGGCCAGTGAACGAAATGGCATCCGTGACTTCAACGTCCACGAATGTCTGATCGTTCACCTGATCGGTGCCCATGTCTTTTTTGCAGCGGACTTGATGTGTGTAGCGAGTGCCCATGGATTAGCCGTTCTCTGCTGCGACGCTCGCGCTCTCTCTGTGTATGCGGATCATATAGTTCGTCTGCGTCCCGCTGCCGCTCCACGAAAATGTCTTCGAGCCGCCCTTCAATCCGACTTGAACCTTGACGAGAGGCGTTCCCTTTTGGCCGGGCGGATGAAACGGAAGAGGGTCGGTGCCCCCGAGAAATGGCCGGATGATGGTTTCAATTGTCATGGCGACGACGAAGCCTCTAGGTTGATGCCCTTCGGAAATTCTAGCGGAGTGGTGTGGATATTGTACGAGCCGTTGAACGGACCATTTGTTACGGGCTTGATAAAAGCTTCATACGAGACCGCGCACGACTGCATGATATATTGAATGGTGCCGGAGTTCATAACTCTTTGTGCAGTCTCAATTGCCCACGCTCCGTTGAACGAAATTCCGGTCCCTGGAAAAATAGGATTTTCCATTTGCGATAAGGTAGCCGAGACAGGACACGCGCACTCGATTGCTGCCGCCTGCGCGGCTGCGGTATTGCTGAGACCGTCGCCTGCGTTGGCTTCTTTTGCTTTAGTAATCGGAAACTGGATGCCGTCGTCGAACGCGAGAAACGCGGGCGGCGTGTAGCCGATGTCGGAGTTGTCTGTCGGCGTCACGATGCTGCTGACGACTTGCTGGTATCCGCTCTGCATGTATCCGCTCGAAGCGTAGTCTCCGGTACCCGCATCCGCGTTCACAGTGCCCGCGTAGCCAATGCTGCACCCAACTTCGACTTTCCCAAACCATTTTCCGCCCGGGTCCATGTGAAGCTCATAGGCGATCACCTTGCCTGTCGCGGTGCCGCCCGGTATACGCGGGTCTTGTATGCGAGCGTCAACTCGGCATGACAGGCCGAGGCATTGCTCGAAGGGTGCTTCCCACCCGACCGTGATTGCGCGGGCTCGCTTGCGCATCCGAGCGCGAGCTTTGCAAATCAAGTGCTCGACACTCATATGACCGCGCGGCGTCGGAAAGAAACAACGCGCGCCCAGTCTGAGCGGTGTGCCGCCGAGCGGTGTGCTCAGTGAGACCGGGAATGTCCCGAGACACAGCCACGTCACGGTCCCGTCTAAAACTGTTGCTCCCGGGGTCGCGGTGAATGTCGGGTCTTTGATATAGGTGATCTGTGCGGGGACCGGAGTAAATTCGTCGTTCGATATGACCGTTGGGATGTAGACGAAACTTGAGAAGACCGAGTTCGTCACGCCCGCGCCGATGCAAAGGAAGTACGCGAAATTAGTTGCGTCGGGCTCGAAGTTTCCAGCTTGTGTATTGAAGAGCGCTTGCTGGTACTGGGGAACGAAGAGAATAATTTCTCCGAGCGGAACGGGAGACGAGTTCTCCCAATTCGGACAATTCGTGAGAGGGGTATCCCCCATGCTTGACCATCGCACGGTACCGTCGTTCGTGACCGTGCCGGGGATGTCGCTGAATACCGGCTCCGTTGCGCCCGCTGTGCCCGCCGTGATGCAAACTTGATACGAGAGGCCGCCCGGTGTGTGCGGGTCGTTCGGGTAAATCATCGTCGCGACGGGGACTGCCTTTCCTTTGAAGTCCGACCACGCTTCCATGATCTCTAGCGGCTCTCCGACATCCGCGCCGGAGATTTTCATTAGTTCGGTATTTTGAGAAACTGTCGGCGACGTGATGACGCCCTGCGTGTTGCCCGTGAGGTTGAACGACAACTCTTCGGTAAATTCGCGCTTCGCGTCATAGCGCAATTGCATATCGCACGAAAGAAACCACAGCGGAATGATGACACCCGAGGCTTCGGCGTGAGCCGCGATATTTGTGGGCGGGTCGGAGTATGGGTCGCAGACGCCGGAGTTTCCTTTCCCGAGCAACGTGCAAGTGATCGGGGCTGGCGATAAAAGCGCGGGACCACTCGAAGAGACTTCCACACTCTCGGGCGCGCAATTTAGTTTTTCGTTATCGGTGTTTGTCCACGAATAGTGGTAGTTGGTCATCGGCGTTATCCCGACCATGTAGACATCGTTCACAAAACTATCTTCAACTCTCCACCCACCGCCGAGAGTAGCGCCGCCCTTCGGCCAGTCAGACATGAAGCCGTCGCCTGTGTAGGTTGCAAGGCTAACAGTCGGCCATTGTAGCAATCCTTCATAGCGCTGCGTCCACCGAACGTTCGCTTCGACTTTGATGTTCGTGAGCGGGGCTTCGCCGACTTTGAGACTAAGGCTTCGATAAAAAGCATGGGTCGTGGTCGGGTCTCCGAAGTCAATCAACCCGTCTTCGCCGGTCAGGATGTCGGACGCTGTGACAACGTGTGTCACGCGGTCAACGTGATAGAGCGCGGACCACCCTTCGAGAATTGCGTCGGGATCATCGCGGTGAGATTTGTCAATCCAGATTGGATCATAGTATGGCCGCGTTTTCAGCGTCTCGGCGACAGCCTGCTTGTCTTCGATATACGTGGTCGGGCGCGCGTGGAATTTTAGCGTGACGAGTTCATCGAACAAGTTTGTCGGGAGGCCGACAAGCTCCCCAAAAAAGATCGGGATGACCGCGCCGCTCGGCGGTCCATACGAAAGCCACGCCCACACCTTGCGCGTTCCGTGCAGCAAGCCGATACGTGGATTTCGTAGCGTTATTTCTAGGTCGGGGATTTGACCCTCTTCGTGGTGAACGACAAATGAAAAAATGTCTTCGTCCACGACTTCAAACTGCGAGCCGAACGTCGTGTCCGTCGCATCTGCCCACGCAAAATAAAAGGGGTACTTAGGGCTTGGCATTAAATTTCCTCAGCTTCAAGCGTCCATCCGTTCACGGCTTTCCATTCGTCGAAATGTTGCGTGACACTTCTAACGAGACAGACGAGCACGGGCCGATAGAATGTGTAAGCGCCCTGTACCCATGACGAGCCGCTGACTTCCGCTCGCGCTGGCGAGCCGGGATTTCCCGTCGCGTATGCGAGCGAACACGCGCAGTAGATTGTAACGGTCATGCCCGGCCACACGTTGTCGAGCGGCGGAGCGTCCACATCGCTTGCGGAAATGTGCGTAATATATTTGCGAAACTGCGGGGCACTCACGTCGATCAACGTGCCATTGATTGTCCGCTCCATGTGTACGCTGTCTTGGATCACTTGCAAAGATTGAGTGAGACCGCGCGCCTGATAGAGCATCGTCCCCATGGACGAGATCGACAAGAGCGTGTCGGCGTTTGCTGGCAGTAGGTTCTCAATTGGCATTAGCGCACCCATGATGGTCTGCGACCAGTCGAGCCCATTTGCCGACTGACTGCGAAGTTTTGGAGTTCACGCGCGACGCCCTGCGCCGCTCGCATTTGGAAAGTGTTGCCGTCGATATGCAAGTTTACCGGATGGCCGCCGCCGCCCGCGCCCACGAGACCGCCGTCGGCGAAGCGCGCCGGGCGGAAGCTCGACACGTAGCCGCCCATCGAGAAGCCGTTCGCGGCGAGATCGTTGATTGAGTGCATGAAGTCGGTGCCGTAAGCGCGCACTGCCGCCGCCTTCATAACAAATTCGCCGTTTGAGAGATTGGCGGGGATGCTGTCGGACGTTGCCGAGCCCGGGCCCGTGACGTAGCCGCCGCCCGCGCGATCCTCTTTCGGCGGGAGCGGCCTATTGCTCCAATCATAAGCCGCTGCTAGTGCAGCGGTAAGCTTGTGGAAGTCATCGACCACTTCGTCGATTACCGATTTAACTTCACCCGCCGTCTTTTTTACGTCGTCCGTGACGGCCTGCGTTCCGCCGAGCGCGACATCATGTGTGACGCGCGAAGCCGTTCCTGAGATTTCGCCTTCCGTCTGTTTGATACCGTGTGCAGTATCTAGCTGCTGTTGACTGATGGCCTTTGCAAACTTTTCGATGATGGCTTCAAGGTCCGCCCCCGATGCAGTTTTTGTTTTCTCTAGCATGTCGGCTACTTCGCGCGGTCGCCCGCCGAACATATCGCGTCCGACGGCCTGCTGCTGCGCGCCGGTCATTTGATCGCCAAACTTCCGAATGAAGTCAAAAAATACTTTGAGGCTATCCGTCACTTCCGGCGTTCCGGTTTTGCTTTCCTGCCCGGCCTTCAATTCGAGGGCCCGCGCAACGGCCTGTGGGGCCGCCCTGAGGGCCTGCTGTATATTCCCTTGATTGATCGCGGCGAGAATGTTCTGCAAATCTTTGGTATTCGTACTAGCTAATTTGTTGATGGCTTCCGCCGCCGAGTTCTGCGCTTTCTGTACGCCGAGATCGGCGCGGTCCAGCGCAGTCCCAGCCCCGGCCCTATCCCTGGCTTGTTTTAATTCGGCTTCGCGAACGGCGAGCGCGTCCTTCTTCTGTCTATCAGCCTGATCCCGCGCATCATTCGTCTCTTTATTCTTCGCATCGGTGATCCGCTGCTTATCGTCTTCAACTTTTTGATATTGCTGTAGGGTCTCGCGGTTAATTTTCTTTTGCGGGTCTTCCTTTTCGCCAGTTCTCAGTTCGCGAAGCCGAGCCTCGTCAGCGGCGAGAGAAAACTCGGCGCTCTTCACGCTCGAAGCATCGTGCTCGGCCTGAGACGAAGCATCAGAGCTTTCTCGCGCGACTTTCTTGTACGCATCGGCGACGGCGAGCGCATCGCTTTCGAGCTTGTCTTTCCATTCTGCCGATGCAAACTGTGCGCGCTGCATCGCCTCTTCGACGGCAAGGTGGCTCTCTTTGACTTGTATCTGAGCGCCCTCAATCTTTGTCGCGCTGTTAGTGACTTCCTCTTGTATATTTTCCCACCCTTGCGCAATGCGTTGCGCGCCGCGCTCCATCATGCGCGCGAAGCTCTCAAATTCGATGCCGACTTCCTTGAACGCTTGAGAGAGACCTTGCGCCGATCCCGCCGAAACTCCCATGGCGCTGCCGAGTGCTTCGAACGAGATCACAGCATCGGCGGAGCTATCGACAAGCTTCGCGAGTGTCGCCACTACGGCGATGATCGCGCCGATGACCGCGAGAGTGCCGCCGCTCATAAGGGAGAAAGCGCCATTCGTCGCCGTCGCGGCTACTTCGATGGCTTCGAACGCCGCCGCGCCAATGCGGCCAAGCTCTTCTAGAGTAGCCCCGGCTTCGCCAGTTCCCTCGACTACAACTCGCTGTACGATGTCGTCTAGGTTGGACATGACATGTTACCCCACCGCGCGGAAAGCATGATCGAAGAGCGAACGGAAATTCTGCATGACACGAAGTTGAATTTCTCTCAAGTGCCACTTCGGGGGGATAGTCACGCTTGCGACGCCAAAAAACTTTGGTCGCTTGTCAGACATCGAAAAGAGTAGCGGAGTTCCTTTAGAGCTTTTTCCCGAGAAGAGTTGATCGCCGTATGATCCGATTGGAACGCGCTCGGCGTCGGTGCCGCTGATACCAATCCACATCAACGGTTTTCCTCTGATTGTGCCGCCCGTCTCGAAAATTCCTGCGTAGTCGATGTCATGCGTCATGCTGATACGCATATTTTTGATCGAGCCCTCGACTGCGACGTGCAGACCGCCCGTCCACTCTCCGCCGAAGTTGCCGCCTGCCGCGATGTCTGCCCGCGCTTCGGCTTCGATCATTGACGCGGCCATGTTTGTCGCCGCCGTCAACGCTGCGTCCATTCGGTCGCCGAGCCCCGCAAGGTTCTGCTTAAATTTTTGTGCAGGGACTTTACTGTCGGTGACTACTCTCACTGGTCCTTCTCCCACTCGTCGATTTGCTTTTTCACTGCCTTCGCGTCTCCGTTCGTTGCCAGAAACCCGACTGAGAGTTTCGCTGCAAGCTCACGCTCGGCTCGCCGCTCGGCGAGAAACAAGAAAGCATTTATCTGGCGAGGGGTCAGTTTCCAGATGGTTGCAAGGTCGTGTCCGCGTCCGACGAGTTGTTCGATGCTGGCGGCGAGATCGTAGCCGGTGCCTTTCCAGAGTTTTCGGATACGGCTAACCGGGCGAGGGCGGCCAGCCGACTGACGAAAGGGCCGAAGCCACTACGGAATGTTAATCTCCCTATCGCTTCGAGGATGTCGAGTTGTTCCTCGACTGAGAATTGACCGGCGCGCTCTTCTGCTTTTGGATTTCCGCACTCGCGACACGCCGCCGCGATGACTGCTTTAATCCCGTCCGGCGCTGTAGCCGCCAGCGCCTTGATGTCGATCTTGCCGCCGCCGAACCAATTCCTGCTTTCGGGGAAACGCTGGAATAGGGCAATCACGTCTTCGGATGTGATGCCATAGACGCGGAGCATGTGATCGGCGACTGGAACGTCTTCGTAAGATGGCGCGATGTCGAGTAGACCTAAACCTTGTTCGACTTGTGTCACTGGGGACTTCCTTTTCGAGTTAGGCTCTCCCGGCTGTCGGGACTTCGCCTTGATGTGTGGGCCGAGACGCCACGGGGGGAGTGCTGCCGTCTGGCGAAGCGGACTTCGAGACGTAGTTTTTGACCATGGCGTGATCGTTGATCCCAATCGTCGGGGGTCGATCAAGCTCGGCCACGTTACACCTTCGTCGGCAGGCCGACCACGGTCGCCGGAATTTTGGCAACTTCGACGGCGAGCGCGGCCTCGGCGGCTACAAGATCGGCCTGCGCGGTCTTCAAGTGCTCTTCGGCGCGGGTCTTGCGAAACTTGTCAACCTCGGCTTCGATTTGTGTGATCTTGTGCGCGATGACTTCCTTGATCGCGGCGACGATGGCCTGTGCTTTGACTGCCTCAGACATGGCGGTGATCCTTTATTCGGTGTGAGGGGGGTATTCACTGCGCAGTAAATGCCGGCACTTGCGCGCAAGTGCCGACATCTAGTTAGGTTACGGCGAGTTCGGGAGCGTCACGACGGCGGTGCCGAACGTGCCGGTCGCTTGATCGAAAAGCACATCGCCTTCGAGGTCGATGGTGCCCCAGGTGTTGCCGATAAGCGAGAGAGCTTTGTTCGGAGAGAGTTTGACGAGCGGGAAGTTCACGGTCCAGTTTGGGCCGATGTCATTCGCGCCGACAAACTTCACCGCCCCATAAACCACAGGGCTCGCGAAAATGTCGATGGTGTCTGGCGTCGGCGACGGGCCGCCAGTCGGCAGGCCGAGAAGAGCAAAGCCCAGGTTGCGGGCGGTAAACTCTTCGAGCACCATGGTCAGAACGCCATTCAATTCGATCACGGCGGTGAAGTCTTTCACCTTCACGCCGGTCATCGAAGAGTAGTGATCGAGTTGTGTGACTTTCGCCTGAAACTCGAACATCGGGCAGTTGCCCACGTCTGTGAAAACGCTTTCGCCAAGAAGCTTGACCGAGACCAAGCCTTTGCCGACGTAGTAGTTGCCGATATTGGGGCTCGTCAGCGAGCCTTCAATCGCGAATTGTCCTGGGCCAGTCATGGGTCTCTCCCTTTACACGTATTCGAGTTCCTGCGGAAACAACGGGTACACAAACGAAATGCTGATCCCGAGTTGACCTTTCATGGTCCGGTTGCGCGCGAGATCGGTCACACACCCGTCGTAAACTACCGTGCCGTTCGAGCCGCAAATATCCGAAAGCGTTTCATCGTGATAGACCGCCGTCAGTATCGCAGCCCGCATCAAGTTCAAATCCTCGCCGATGTTTTTGTTGTTCGGTATCCGAACATCAAGCACGGCGTAAATCTCGGGCGTCATCCGCATCAGCTTCGCGCCCATCGGCAGTTGTCGGCCTGCCACCGCGCGCAGCGTACTCGGGTCGCTCACTTCGTCTGCGTCGAGCAAGATGATGCCCGGCACTTTGTCGGCGGGAAGCTCGTTTCGGTTATGGACAAACTTGCCCGTGACCGTGCTCCCGTCGGAGAGCTTGATTGAAAGCGCTGAGAGTAGCACATCCAATCTCGCCAAAATCTTTGCCCGTCTGTCGTTGACCAAAACTGTCATCGCCGCACCGTACTTTCGAAAGCGACCGTGATGCCAGCCGGTGCATACTTTTTCACTGGGCTAGTGAAAGGCAGCACTTCGTTTTGTATCGTGCCACCCGGTTGAATGAACGTGACGAGCGTGTCATATTCCTTATCGGGCGGCTTCGCTTCGATCTCAGGTCCAACTGCCGACAAGATCACCCGTCGGTCGGTCGGGTTCGTCAATTCAGTTTGCGCGTCGCGCGGCATTTCGTCGATGACGACTACCCAACAGGGGCGGTCGGTCGGCGTGTCCGTTGTCCGTCGCAGCACCGCTTTCATGCCGAATTTTCTAATCAGCTTGTCGGCGGTAGCTTTGGACTTCAAGTAGTCGAACCCGGCCATAATACTTTCCTCACGCGCTTTAGCAACAGGGAATTAGCGGATCACTGTGCGCCCGCCACCCGCGAGCAATAGGCCCGCTTTTGCCAGCATCCGGTCCACTTGCGGGAATGGCGCAAAGAAACCGATGCCAAGTTTTGTGTCGTATGTGATGCTGTGCTTGATCGGCCCAACGTCATCCGTGATTGAGGATACAACGCCGCCCGCGCTGACAAGTTCGGGATCATAGTCCGGCTGCAAGATTGTGCCGTTCAAGGCCCGATATGCAAGCTCAGAACACGCGGCTTTGAGCACGTTCGGAACGCCCATAATCTTATCGCCACTGAGATCGGTCGCGCCTTGACGCGGCCATTCGGTTGACTGTGAAGACGTGGCCGGGGCCATGAACGGAATTGAGCCGACGCTGAATGGCGAGAAGAACGGGTCAAGAAACTCCATCGTCGGGTCGATGATCGGGTCGCCGAGCCGCTGCACATTCTTGATGCCACGATACCGATATTTCTGATCGAGGTAATCAGTCGCCTTCACGATGGCGAACATGATCGGATCGAATGGCGACGCGGCGTACAGATTGCCGCGACTGTCGTGGTACGACATAAACTCGGCCACGGTCTCGTAAGCGTTCGCGCCGTGTCGCACAGTGAGCGCCGACGTTGTGGCCGCGTTCGAGCCGGTCTTCCATGTGATCGTGCCGGTGCGCGGCCAATTCGCCGCCGAGAGAATACCTGTCCCGACACCGAAGTTTTCAGCGTCGAGCACTTGCTCCACCGTGAAGTCGAGCGGCGAGGTATTCCAGGCGTCTGTTCCGGCAACCGTGCCAGTGTCGCCGACGAGAATTGCATGGGATGGAGCGGAGGCGATAGTGAACATCGCCGCTGTGCCGAGATAATTCTGTACGCAAAAGATCGCTGTCATAGCGCGGCCCTCGCAGTGATCGTCGGAAGTTTCAACGTGCTATGCGACACAGTGCCCGCGCTCGCGACAAGCGTGAACGTCTCGTCGCCCGGCGTCTTCGATGTAACTTCAAGCGCCGAGCCCTCGACTGCGTACACGCATTTGACGATGTTTGCGTCGGCGGAGCCGGTGAGCGTGACAAGCAAAGCCGCCAAAGTGGCGGCTAGGTCTGCACCGATTGAAAGATTGACGAGAGTTCCGCCAAGCGTAATCGACTGAGCGGAGTTCGCCGAGAATGTAATCGAGCCCCAAGCATAAGCCGCAAGGTTAGAGACTGGCGCGGATTGCCGCGCCAGTCGATTGCGCTTACGCGCGAAGTAGCTGCCCGCTTGCTGTGTCGCTGTCAATCCCACGGGCCGCTCCTATCGGTTAAGCCTTTACCGCTGCCGCCGCCATCGCTGCCGCCGCTGCCCTCGGGTCAATTCGGCCCCGCTGGCGCACGTTGCTCGTATAGCCGAGCGGAGACTTTCGATGTGACAGTACGCGGTCGAGAGTTGAAGCAAACGGAACGCCCGCCGCTTCGTGTCGCTTGCGCGCTTCGCTTTCGAGGTAATGCTGGATATTTTCAGCCGCCGACATTGGCGGGAATTTTGCGTGGAGCAATAGAAGCGCAGCATCTTTCGCCCTGACCGCTTTCACAAGATCGGTCTGCCGAGCGTGGATTTCTTTTTGAAGGGCTTCCACGGCGGCGACTTTCTGCGAGAAGTCGTCTTCGAGTTGCGGGCGGAGAATAGCGCCGTCATTCTCCGCATTATCTGCGGAGATTACAACACCCGTAACCGGGTCAGTCTCTGAGACCGAGCCAGTTTCGTCGGATTGTGCTTGCAGGGTATCGCGCGCGAAGCCGGGGGCCACGTCGGTGATGTCCGACCGCTTGATGCTTTCGTCTCCGGCAAAGCCCTGCACGACTTTTGTAACCGGAAGCCCGTCGTCAGTCCAGTGCTCGGGATTGTTCGGATCAAGTTGATTGAGCGCGTCGATGATCGTCTCTTTTGCTACGTTTGCCATTGTATCCTCTTTGGTTCGGGTGGGGGACTATCGGGCCCGTGCGCCGCCTTTCGGCTTCACTCACACGGGCCCGACGATGTTCGGCGGCTAACAGGGCGAACCGGAAGTCCCCCCTCTGGACCGCGATGTTCATCCGCCGAACAAACTCTTTACGAAAGGTCTCCGATGGTCGCAGCCAGTGAGACTTGCCGAGCGGTATACTTTTTGAGCTTCGTGGCGATAACCGCTGACGTGCTCGACAAGCGTGTCGCCTGCGCGGCGAGAAACGCGGCGCGCTGCGTGTTTGTCTTGCGGTCCTTCGCGGTGTTTCGGTGACGCTCATGCGCGTCATATTCGCGGGGAGATTTTGCCATTGTCGTGATCCTCTGTGGGCCCTAGAGAAAAAGGGCCGGGCTCGCGCCCGGCCCTCTATCCGATAAGTACGAACGCTAGGCTTTAGCTTTCGCGGGTAATCAGCCGGGCGAGCTTGATCTGCTTGCGCTCGGGGAACACGCGGACCCAGGAACCGCCTGCCGAGAGGTTGTTCGTGGTCGCGGCGTTGGTCGGGCCACCTTCGCTCGCCGGGCTGCCGATGTAGGCATGACCGACGGGATGGATCGTCCATTCGACGCGATTGTAGAGCACATCGCTGCCCGAGCCGTTGCCCTTATTCGGGTAACGGAACACTTCGGTCGGCACGATTGGGGTGCCCACGCCGAGCCGGAAGGCCGACGGGCCAACGAGCCAAGTGTGATAAATGCCAGCCGCCGTTTGCGCGCCGTTTGAGGCATCGCCAGCCGGGTTAGGCATACCGTCGTCCACGATCACGCGCCGACCGAGGAAGGTCGGGATGTTGATTTCGCCGCGAGCATCAGGGATGAAGTCAATCAGGTTGTTTTTCTGAGCGCGCGAGTAAACAACCGAGTGCATGAACACGGCGGTCACGTCAGCAGCGGCATCGCCGAGCAACGTGGTCGTGTCGATGAACGCCGCCGCCGAGAAGTCGGTGACGCCAGCGGTGTAACCCGAAGAGATAATCGAGTTGGTCAGATCGTTCTGCTTGCCGTACGCGGCTTGCAGACCGATGTTGCCAGAACGACTGTTGGTCGGGTCGGCCAGGGCATTGCCCGCGAATACACCGTTCGCAACGGCCACGACGGCGCGCTGTAGACGGCGGACCCAGTAATCGGACACGCGAGCCGCGATGCTCTGCATCGGGTCCGCGCCCGCAAGGGCAGTGGCGAGGCGCATGGTGGACCACGAAGCGTTGCGCGAAAGTCGGACGGCGACTTCGGCGCTGGCCTGTGTGGCGTTGTCGCCGGACACAGAGTTCGGGTCGTCGTTCGACACGTTTTCGGCAGGATCGCCGATGTCCTGCCAGCTTGGCACGGTGAACGTGAGACCGCCGCCTGCGAGCAAGTTGTCGAGGAAGTCGTCGCGAGCCGCGACGCCTGACTGCACGATGGCAGTCTTTTCCATGGTGAGTTGCTGAGTGTACGGCGTAAAGATTGCCGGGACGATTACGTCGGCGATTGTGGTGGGTCCAGTCATGGCTTCCCTCTTTGGGTTTGAACGAAAAAACTTATGACCGTCGCCCCACCCATGTGAGATCGCGGGTACTTCCGGCTTTTGCTTCGAGCACTCCGCATGGGGCTCAAGTCACAAAACCGTTTCAAGTGTCCGCATGTTTTATCGTACAAAAATGCGGTTAGCAACAGGGAATTAGCGAGCACGAAAAATTACGGCTTACACTTCGGGAGAACGCCCAACTGAATAGCCTCTTCGCCCGTCAAATAGATAGGCGCAGCTTGCAGCGGCCCGTGGATTTTGATCCACTCTAGTACCTTCAATGGATAAAATCGGTCGTTGATTTGCTTCGTGATTTCTGGATCATCAATCCCGTTCAAGTTTGCCAGATGAAACCCGAGACGGCCATATGGAAAGATACACACTTGGCTCGCGGGGAGTGTCAGAACGAGGGTGCAAGCGGAAACGCAATCTCCGTCTATCTGCACGGGGACATTCGCTTCCCTGATATACCGAAAAAACTTTAGGTGGTCGCCGACGTTGCCGCCGCCGTCAAAGTGCAGCCGGATTGCATAGCTCGGCGGGGCAGCCGGGACAGGCATTGTCCAGCCGACTGCGCCTAGCGCTGCGAGCGCGGCGATAAAGATTGACATCAGGATGTTCATGGACGCGACCATAGCGCGTCGAGAGCTAGGGTCAACGGGTATTAAAGCAATTGAAGTCGAGGTTTTCCCGCTCGGGAGATTGTGCGTACCATCCGCCATTTTTTGACTTCGCGACCGACGAGAAATATTCGTCATAGAGCGGCCCGATGTTTTCGAGCGAGAATTTTTCTCCCCAGGCCCGGCACTCGGTGGGATCAATCTTTTGGATGTTGCGCGCGGCCCACTCGAATTGCTCGAATGTCTTGCACCGATAGCCGGTCACACCATGCTTGTTGTATTCAGTGAACGAGCCCCAGTCGGATGATATGACCGGAGTACCCGAGAGCATACTTTCGATTTGCGTTCCACAAAACGGTTCGAGGAACGTCGAGGCGCAAATCGTCGCTCGGGCGCGCGAGAGAAGTTTCCGGCGTTTGGAGGGCCCTACCACGCCGACAAGCTCGACGTTTTTCGGTGGCGGGTCGAAGTCATATTTCCCCTGCCCAGCGACAATCAGCTTGACGCCCACGGCGTCGGCGATCTGTGCGGCGATGTGGACGCCCTTGCCAGAATTGACGCGGCCAAGGAACAGGAAGTAATCATCCTTCTCGGATGAATACTCGAAGTCTGATAAATCAAAGTAGTTCGGGATCACCGCGTCGTACCAAAAATCATTTTTCGCTGTTTCAATTGCCGAGTTTCCTTGATAGGCATGAAGCGCCGCGTAGCTTTCAAACACGCGATAAGGTGCGAAGCTCCCGCTCGGGTATCCGATGCCGGGCTCGACCACGATCATATCTGGGTGCGCGTCTGCAATCACTTTATGCGCGCTGCCGAACGAGCATAGCAGAAAGTCCCCGGGCTGCTTGCGCTCTTCGATTTCGATATTAGCGCGTGAGTAGAAAACTTTGTAGGCCCAGTCCGTTGTCGCGTATGGCGGCCAGCCGTCTTTGCGCCAGTCGTGATCGCCGTATGATTTCGAGAGATCATATCGTTTTGTCACCACGACGTTTTCGTCGCACTCGACAACGCTGTCTTGATGACCATAGTGGATCACGGTGTGCCCGCGCATTTTGAGAAGCTTGCAAAGCTTCACGACTTTTTGCGTGAACGCGCATGTCGAATATTCGGGCGTGGAGATTGTATGGGGTATTCCCAAAATATGAAACCGAAACGGCATGTTTATTTTCCTCTCAGGTATTTCAAGGTTGCGAGCAATCCTTCTTCGTTATCGCCAAGCATTCC
>QGNH01000570.1_pt2 | contig 42335 bp, 57 predicted proteins | sample 1735481 | NCBI WGS metagenome assembly QGNH01 (sample SAMN09239004, study PRJNA386568) | Viral metagenome, whole genome shotgun sequencing project. | reverse complement strand
GGAAAGTTCGCACGCGGTGCTTTGGGGAGAAGCCCTTGTAAGCGCATTCAGCGCCAAAGAGATTGTCGCCCACGGTTACAACGTTATTTCTCTCCGCAAATCGGCCAAGAAAACTATAAAGCTCGTCGTCGGCAAAAATGCGACACTGAAAATCGTTCCTGACTTCAAGCCAACGTTCAAGGAATTCGCGCTCCGCTATCCTGTAGAAGTTAAGGGTAAGAACGCGATCATGTACAAGGCAGTTCATAAGCGCGACGGGAAATACTTTTCCGATTACTCAAGCGGATTTGAGTATGAGATCGGCAAAGAAAAGACCCATGACTGCGCTCCCTCTTCTGATGGCTCGTGTGCTCCCGGCCTCCATGTATCCCATAAAAGCTGGGCGAGGGGATTTGGCGGCGGATGGATTGATTTCGCCCTTCTCGAATGCGAAGTCCCGATAAAATCCATTGTGGTATCTAAGGATACCGACGGAAAGGTCCGCACGTCGAAATTAACCGTGCTCCGCGAAGTTCCCGCGAGCGAATATTGGCAATGATTACTTCACTTGAACCGAACCAGGTTTTCGTGTTCGGCAGCAATCTGGGCGGCAGGCATATGGCCGGAGCCGCGTTCCAAGCAAAACACCAGTTCGGCGCGGAAGATGGCATAGGCGAAGGACTCACCGGCCAGTGCTACGCATTCCCCACCCTCGACGCCAATCTCCAAAAGCGTACCGATGAGCAACTAGGATGGAGCGTAAAAGAGTTCTACCGCGTCGCCCGCGAAAACCCTTCAAGACAATTTCTTCTTACCAAAGTCGGCTGCGGGATAGCAGGGTATGACGAAGGCTACATGCGATCCCTCTTTGCCGACCACCCGACAAATGTCGTCCCGCCGGACGATTGGAAATAAATTAACCAATAAATTCTATGGACATCAGAAACATCATCGCAGAGAAACTACAGCTTTCCGTCCGCATGGAGGAAGGCGACCGTGGTCCTGAAGATAACGAAAGTTCTCGGGAGCTAGAGCCAATGTTCGGAGAAGAAACCGCGCCGCAGTCGGAGGGCGAAGAATATCGACTAGCCCACTAAACGGATGCAGTACAAGTTCGACGAGGTTAATCACCTCCATTCGTTAGATGGGAAACCCCTCATCGGAACCTCGACCGTCGTAGGCGTTTTAGCGAAGCCTTTGACCTGGTGGGCGTCGGGCTTGGCAGTAGAAAAATTGGGATGGATTAAGAAAGCCGATTCCCGCAAAGCGACGCCGAAAGAAATTGAGCAGAACACCGTCGTACGTCAGCAAAAAGCGTTCGAGATGTTGAAATCTTACGAGCGCATGACCGTGCCGGAGTACATCGCCCTGCTCGACAAGGCCTACCGCGCCCATGCTGACAAGCTAGAAAAATCGGCTGACAAAGGAACGGACATGCACGCGGAGCTTGAAGCCTATGTGAAAGATTGCATTGCCCACGGCGGCGCTCCCCTCGAAATAATCAGCGGCCCGAGCAACGAGGCGGTAAGAACGTTCGCAGCCTGGGCAATGGAAGAAGTCAAACGCTTCATCGTATCCGAAGGGCATTGCTACTCGAAGGAATTATGGACGGGGGGTATTACGGATTGCATCGCCGAAAGAAAGGATGGGCAGATCGGCGTAATCGATTTCAAGAGCAGCAAAGAAGCGTACTTCTCCCAGTTCCTTCAGATCGGAGGCTATGACACCGAGGTAAGCGAAAATGGAGTCTTCGATAAAGAGGGAACCAAGCTCTGTGAGCTTGAACGGCCGATTTCCTTCTACGCGGTGTTTCCGTTCGGCATGGAGAAGCCGGAGCCGCAGTTCCACTTCGATACGGTGGGCGCGCGGAAGGGCTTCGAAGCGGCGGTGGTTCTGTACAAGCTAATCAACGCAGAAAAATAAACTAATCACTAATTACTAAAATGGCAGATTATGACAAAAAAGAGTTCGTCGCCGGAAAGTGGGCTGACAAAGCGGAGCTTCATGAGAAGCGTGTAAGCAAAGCGAAGATCGTGAGCGAAACGAACCCGGAAACGAGCGCCTTCAAGAACGAGGATGGAAGTTCGCAAATGCAGGACGTATGCAAGGTGCAATTTGCTGGGTATCCAGAAGCCTTAAAGGTTTCTCTGAACCGGGCGACTATCAATGCATTGGTGGATGCTTACGGCCGGAGTTCAAAAGACTGGCAAGGCCATGTCCTTACGGTCGAAATTGATAAATTGCCCGGCAAAAAGTTCCCGTTGTTTCTCATTCCGGAGAACTACAAGCGGATCGAGGACGAGAATGGCTACTCTGTGATCGTGAAGAAAGATACGGGAACCGCAGCGGCCGCGCCGGCAAAAGACCCGGACTTCGACGCCGCGCCGGAAGACTTCTAAAACCCAACCCAAGGGATGTCCGGAGAATAAGCGCGGGGCAACATCCGGATACCTACGACCCGAACTTAACATCCCTCCCCGCAACCTGAAAACATGAAATCCACTAATCGTAAATGCCCTATATGCAAAGGTCGCGGACGGTTGCCAAATCCTCTTCATTCCAAAGGCAGAATCGATCGCAATGATGCAATTGCGAAGGCGTTGAGAAAAGACGGTTATTCTTTCGGAGAAATCGCTGTCATGTTGGAATGTTCGCGGAATATGGCAGTCAAATACGTAAACCGATAAATCACAAACTCTCATGCACGAAGACAAAAAACTGTGGGAAGTAACGTTTGTATGCGAGGACCATATGGGCGAAAACGAAGACACGCTCATCGTCGTCGCTCATTTCGTAAAAGAAGCGTATGACAAGGCCGTGGAGTTCCTTCGCGAGCGCGATAAAGAGGAATCGTATCAGGATGAATCGCATTCGTGGAACATCGTCAAGGTCGAATTTCAGGGAATCATTGATCTCGAATGACCCGCCTCACCTTCACCTATTCGGCTTTTAATTGTTGGTATCACAAACTCTACAAAACCTGGGGAGCGACGTTGAGCCGCGCCGGAAGACAGATGATTATTTTCGACGGGCGGCATTCGTTAGAAGACCTGAAGTGGGCGATAGATTCAATATCAAAAACATGAACCAGTCCTGTCCCAACTGCGGAGCGAACATGTCGGTCTGGGAGCATAAGCTCACGCCAGGCCTCGTGGATGCCCTGTGTGCCGCAATAGAATTCGTCCACCGCAGTAACCATAACCGATTTCACCTGCAAAAAGATTTGCCCGGCCTCTCGAAGTCTGCTTACAACAACTTCCAAAAACTAAGATTCCATGCCCTCGTGGCGAAAGTGGATGACGCGCCCGGCTATTGGCTTATTACGGCGCGTGGCGGACAGTTCCTCCGGGGCGAGATCGAAGTGCCGAGAAGCGTGAAGACGTTCCGCAACAAAGTCGTTGAGCACTCCCGCGAGCTCATACACATCAGGCATTTCAGGAATGCGATACCGTCCTTTGAGACGCGCCGGGACTTTCTCGAACAATCCGCGCCGGCATTCCCCCCCAAGCAAAACGTCGAAGCAAACCAACTTTTCTAAAAATGAAACATGCAGTCAGCATCACTACTTATTTGATAATGGCCGTACTCTTTCGGCTTTCAACTCAGGTGATTCTTTTTTCCTTGCTCGGGTATCTGTGGGCAAGCCTGATTTGGTTAGGGCCGCCGCCGTGGTTTTCCCGCTGCCCGCTCTGCAAAACCGGCGAAATAAAAACCTGGACGGCCGGAAAAGACAAGACCTACTGCACGAACCCTCGCTGCCCGCCGAAAAAACAAAAGATTGAACACGAAGTCTTATGAACAACATCAAACTCACATCAGCCCAAGACGCAATCAAGCAGGCGATTGAGGGAGGGTATAACCCAAAACAGGGATGGATTGAAGTCATTGCACCAAATCACAAACCGAAGAAAAATCCTTACGGATATTCTTTATTCGAGATTCTTACCGACCCCCTTTTCTGGCAAGCATTAGGGAAGGCGAGGGGATGGAAGAACAGTATGGTTGCTCGTAAGGAATATCTTGTTCCGATAGTGCAAGGGGACATAGGGCATCAAGAAGTAAACCATTCTCTTTCTCCGTACCCTGCTTGGTTTTGGTATGCGAGATTGTGGATGGAAACTCGCATGTCGGGCGGGGATGAAACAGAGTTGTGGGAATCACTACCGTAGCTGTTTCACGGGATACGGCACGTTATTTCTTCTTGTTCGCGCTGACACTTATAGAATCTCGAAAGTGTTTTCAACCGCCCCCAATATGTGACGCTCATCTCTCGTACCGCACCAGCGCCCATCACGCCACAATCCATCTCATCTTCTCGGATGCCAGGAGTGCCCACACACTCTAGATATTCACCCACTTCCCAGCCGTGCTTAGGATAGGTTACCAGCATATGGCTTGAGTGAGAAAACCAACCCTTTTCGTCGGCCGTGTCATACCCGCCGCCGACGACGAGGATGGCGAAGATGAGGATTACTAAATTTCTAAACCAAACCATCAATTGCTTCATTTAGCTCGCCGCAATTGTACGCCTCACCTCCAATTCCATTTCCGCAACTGTTTCCACGCCTGGACGAGTTGCTGGATAGCCCGTGGCCCCGGTTTCCTTTCGACCTCGCAGGCTTGGTGCGTCTCCCGGTAGAAATTCTCTACGCTCTGGGCGCTCAGAAGCGAGAGATTACGTCGGAGTTGCTCGATCTCGATTTCGCTCATGACCTCCTCTTTCCGGGATTCCGTTTTCGAGCGCCGGGACATGACGAAAAATGGTACCATACAAAAGAGAATAAAAGGCGAACATCCACTTCTGCTCAGTCCAAACCTGTCAGGTGCTTGATTCCTTTCAGATTTGCGTAGAAAGCGAGGGATATCCCCAGGAGATAGAGCGCATAGCCTATCAAATTGCATAGCTTATAGAGTTTTTCGGCGGCGTCTCGAATCTTCACAGCTTGCGTTAGCAAATGATCCTCAAAAACTGCGATCTCAATTTCTTGGAGCGCAAGCTCCATTATCTTTATTTTCACCAGGGCGCTATGCGACCATGCGTTACCGGCGAGCGATTTTTCAGTCTCCAGCGAAGCGGCTATGACGGTTTCTACATTCCGTCTGAGCTGCAAGAATTGTTTTCTCAGCGCTCTTGCATTCGGAGGGAATGGCTTGAGCAATCTCGCTGTCTGCTGCTCCATCTGACGTAGCTCATTGCGACGTTTCCTGAGTGCTACTACATCTTTTCTAATGACCTTAGAGAAATTATTGGTTCTCTTGGCCTGCCTCACCAGTTGTTTGGTGTCGGGTGCCTTCAGATCGATTTCCAGTTGTGCAAGCTGGGTTTGTAAATTGGAAAGGCTTAGTTCGGTGTGACATAAGCTTTCGGCGGAAGAGATCCCATCCTGCAGCGCCTTTAGCCAATCCTTGAATATTTCCCTGAACACGAACGTGAGGACAAGGATCGTGAAGGCGATGATATTTAGCTTCATTTCAGGAGACTTGACGGTGGCGCTCGCGATTGTACGATTAAATTAAACCCCAACAAAAGAGGAATGAGAAAGACTGCCCAGACCCCATCGGCGCAGGCCAAAAAACGGATACAAGCGCTCCTAAGGGAGATCGCCATTAGAAAAGATGGCGGATGCGTCCTTCAGAACTATATCGAGGCGGGAATGTGTGGAGGGTACGGTCCCAAATCGGGCAAGCTCATCCTCCAAGCTGAACATTTGAATACGAGAGAACGGAACATAAGCTACGGCGACATGCGGAACATCGTGTGCCTCTGCCAGCGGCACCACGGCTATTTCAAACAGCAGAATGGAGCGCTCTATTGGGATTTGATTCGGCGGCACATCGGGCCGGAACGGTGGGAATGGCTCCAAAGAGTTATCGCCGATCGCACGACCTATACCTTCACGTCACACGACTGGCTTAAGATTGAGGTGGCTTTGCGGCAGGAATTGGCCACGGTATCTTAAACATTTCCTCCAACACCCGACCCTCAACCGCCGTGCCCGGTGTGAGCAAACTATAAAACTCCGGGCCGCTCATATCGTGCGGACGAAAAATCTCCCGACGTTCCGATTCACAGGACAAATCGGCTTGCTTTCCCGTATTACGCTCAACCGTCCAGATCGTGTCCATCATCGGCCCTCCTGGAATGTGCAAACAATTTCATACAGCTTTACAAATCATGACAAATGCACGGAGATGTAGTACCGTTCAGAAACCCGTGCCAGGAGCGGGGTTCACGGCATGTCTTCAGCGAGGTACGTTGTGAACCACGACGAATTACAAAGTCTGCGGGAACTCCTCGAACGCGGTAGGGAACCCGCACCAAAGATAAGCATGTTCCGCAAGACCGTGCTCCTGATTAAGAGCAAATTCGCGCGGCCAAGCAAACCGCCGGTGCCCCAGCCTGAGACCAAAAAAAAGGACGCGGCCTAAACCTCAATGTCCGCGAAGCACGAGCACGACCTGAAGATCTCCTCCTTGACAACCGCGCCCGCTATCTTACGATTAAAGTATCCCCACCACAATCCATGAACAATTTTCAGCGCCTTGTCCGCTGGTGGAAACGAAAGAACCAGGTAGTGGTGCAGGAGTTGCCGCCGCCGGCCCCGATCCGCACGCTCGCGCCCCGTAAGAGAAAACCAACCCGCACCAAACGCAAAACCGCGAAGTAAATCCCTAACCCATGCAAATGTGAAACAGCGCCTCCATCACTGCCGGATGTGCGGGCTCACGATCCTCCCGGCGGACGTGTGCAACCATCCGAAGTGCCACGGTTGTTCAATCCTCCTGGAGCCGGAACTTAACGATAAGACGTTGTGCTGGTGCGGAAAGTACCACAACGCACCGTCCATCCGAGATCCCAATTTCTGCCGGATGTGCATGGGCGAGGAAGTCCCGACCGGCACACCCCGTGGCCAGCCGGTCAGAATCCAAGACGACGAAGAAGATCCCGACGAACCCGACGAACTCGAAACAAACTAATCAAAACCAATTTACAAAATCATGTTGAGAGGCATTGCAAAATGGTGGGCGAAGCTCAGTTACATCTTTAGCTTGGAGACAGAGGCGGCGAAGAATGAAATTAACGGCGCGACCGCAAAACGGAACGCCGAAGAAAAGCGGAAACTCGTTTTGCAACTGAACTCGGAAGCCGACGCGATCTACGAGAACATGAAGAAGGTTGAGAAAGAGGAAGAAGAGCGCCGCGCCGGAGAGGAATACCAGAAGTTGAGCAAGCAGGAGCAGTACGAGGACGAGCGGGCGGCGAAAAAAGAAAAAGACGACGCGCTCCAGATCATCTCGGAAAAGCGAAAGCTCGCGGACGAAGAAAGCAAACACGTTTCAGAAGCCGAACAGGTCGCCCAGGTATTGCGCGGGAGAGCGCAGGACAGCAGAAGTTTTGCGGATAAGATTCGGGAAATATGAAGATGCTGACCGAGCGCAAAACCTTCCCCTCTCATTGGAGCAAAAAGCGAATAGACCGCTATAAGCGCCGGTTCCAAAAACGATTAGCAAAACGACAATGATCGAGCGCTACACCATCAAATTCGGCCCGGCGGTGAGCCAGAAGGAGCTGGAAAAGGCCTTGCATGAGAACGACGGCATAGCTCATCCCAACCTTCACAAGATGAAGGCGCGCATAGAGGTTGTCGGGGATTTTGAGGACCTGAAGAAGATGTCGGCGTTTCTGAAGGAGCTTTCGAATCCGAACGATTAAGGTTCAAAATCTTCCACAGATGTTATTTCGTGGCCCCCGGAGAAATAGGGTATATCCTGCAAAACCCCGCGATGGGGTGAGCAGATGAGATACAGATTTCTCGTCGTGTCGAATAGGATGGCAATGACCGTTTCTCCCAATCGTTCAAATGGTTGGCCCACCGTTGCAGTAAAGTTTTTTCCATTGTGTCTGCCGGTCACCCGATAGATTCTGCGGTCACTCAGGGAAGCGTCCCTACTGTTGAAAGTTCTGATTGCTTCATAGGTTTCTTCGGCTTCTTTTGCATCTTCTGCGGCCGGGAGAAAGAATTTCATGGGAGTAGTATACCCCCTAGGATATTTGCATATTCCGCGCCCGAAGGTAGGATTATTGGTAACACCCCACCCGCCGCATTTCCATGAAGATTTCCACCGAACAAAGGCAGTATTACAAGTCCCGAATACGGAGCGTTATTGCCCAGCATCCTCAGATAAGCCAGGTAGGTTTAGCGGAGCGCCTAAAGGCCGAGGGGCTTGAACTCGACCGCAAATATCTCGGCTCCCTTTTGAACGACATCTACGTCGAACGTTCTAAGCGCGCGAATACGTGGATGCTGAACCACGCCCTCTCAGCTTTCCAAGACGTAATGATGGAAATTTCGGCCGTCGCGTGGGAAATCGCCAACGACCAATTCGCCCGGAAACAAGACAGGGTGATGGCACTGCGCGAGATCCGCGAGGCACATAAAGATATGTTCGAAAAACTCTTTGACGCCGGCGTGTTTGAACGCAAGCTCGGCACGTTAGACGCCACCCTCCGCAATACGCCCCTTCCCGAAGAACGGAAACAAGCAATCCGCGCCGTGTTCACAAACTGGGGATTACTAGAAGCTCCGAAGGAGGATGCCACAACAACCACTCCTCCCGCTTCCTGATTCCCCCTTCGACAGCTTCGAAGCGCGCAAAGAGAGCCGCAAATCCCTCCTTGGTTTTTCGCTCGTTTACCTATCTGGATATTTCTCAGAACCTCCGGCGACATTCCACGCAGAGATGATCCATGCGCTGGAGGATGAGAATATCCGCCGTTTGCTCATGATCGGCTTTCGCGGCTCCGGCAAAACGAAGTTTGGCAGCTTGGCGCTTCCCTTATGGGCGGCGCTCGAATACCCGGAGAAATATCCTTTTATCATCCTCGTCGCGAACACGTCGCAACAGGGGTCGCTCAACCTTTTCGCCATCAAGAACGAACTGGAAAGCAATGCCCTCATCAAGCAGGACTACGGCGAGATCACGGGCAAGGTGATCGAGGACTTCTCGCTGAAGGGAGAGGGAGATGAATGGCAGAAACAGAACATCGTCCTTTCGAACGGCGTCCGCATCCTTGCCCGCGCCCGCAGCCAAAAGATACGCGGTATAACCCATCTCCAACACCGGCCGCGCCTCATCATCGTGGACGACCCGGAAGACGGCGAATGGGTGAGGACAAAGGAAAACCGCGACAAAACGGATAGATGGCTCCATTCCGAGATCATGCCGGGCATGGACGCGCGGAAAGGGAAGCTCGTCGTCATCGGGAACCTTTTGCATATGGATGCTTTGCTTTCCCGCTTGCGCGCGCCCGGAACGGGATTTAAGGTCCTCGAATTCCCGCTAATAAATAAGGATGGCATATGCACCTGGCCCGCGATGTATCCCACCGAGCAATCGCTTAAGGACAAAGAGCGCGACATGGGCGCGATTGCGTGGCAGCGGGAGATGTTGCTCAAAATCGTTTCCGATGACGAAGCGGTCATAAAGCCGGAAGACATCCACTACTACGACGAGCGGCCAATGAACGCCGTAGCAAGTATAAAAGGCCACGGGATTGACCTCGCAATCAGCCAGAAAGAAGGCGCGGACTACACCGCAATCGTAAGCGGGGAAGTGTTCTATGTGGACAACGCGCCGAAGATATTCATCCGGCCAAACCCCTACAACGAGCACGTTACGTTCCACAATTTCCTCCAGCATGTCAGGAACATCCCCGGCGAACTGAAGGGCGCAAACCTTTTCTTTGTGGAAGACGTGGCGTACCAGAAAGCGGCCATTCAAGAGATGGAACGGGCGATGTTGCCCGTTGTCCCCATGAAGCCTCAGGGCGACAAGCGCGCGCGGCTACAAGTCGTCGCGCCGTATATCAAAAACGGAACCGTCCTTTTCCCGCGCACAGGGTGTGAACAGCTTTTAGGCCAGATGTTCAATTTGGGAGTGGAGAGTCATGACGATTTAGTAGACAGTTGTGCATATTTATTGCAGGGTTTGGCGAACCAAGGTCTTGAGTTGCCGAAGATTCAATGGATTGATGCGTAGCTTATGCACATGACTTTCGCGCGGAAAACCTTATAGTTACGATAAGCATGCCTGAATCCCTCAAAGCCACCAAAGCCCGCGAGATCACAAAAGAGAGCGTCACCGAAGCAGAAACGCTTGTGGTGAACGGCGTTTCGGTTTCTAGGCCAGCCGAGCATCCTATGCAGGCCGGTGATTTCTATTTCCGACCGACACTTACCCAGTCAATTGGCAAAACTCCCCTGTGGCGGCGAATATTTTTGCGCGAGACACGAAATCGCCACGTCTACGGCTCGGTGACGACCATCGTCATTAGCTGTCCGGCTTGCGGACTTCCCATTCTCACCAGCCCCGCGCACAAAGTGCTTCAGAGAAATCCCCTAACCATCGACCGCGAAATAGCGTGCCCCTATGCTCCCGCCGGACTTTCAGGAGCACACGCATTTTCCATAAAGAACGGAAACATTATGTCTGCGTAAATGGACAACCGTTTCATCCCTACATCCAGTCTGAATGCCAAGAACAAGCCAAGCTGGCCTATTCGCGCTTTAAATTCGCTTAATCCCTTCAAATCCCGTATCGAGCCGGAAGTGTACGGCCAGGACCAGAAAATCGAGTTCAACCGCTTCGGCATCGTGAACCGCGCCGTTACGAAATCAGGACGTTCCGTATTTGGTGAGTTTAGCGAGGGAAGCCAATTCAACATCCCCGCGCCAGGCGGCGGCAGTTCAATCAACACCTCGAAAGCATTAGCAAACAACAAAGGATTCGTCTACGCCGCCGTAAACGCAAAAGCGCGCGAAGTTATGAACATTGACTGGCGCTTGTTCGAAGTGGACGGCGAAGACCACGAGGAACAACTCGATCACGATTTACTCGACTTGCTCGACAGCGTGAACGACAACATGACGGGGCTGGAATTTAAGTACCTGATTTCAGCCTGCCTCGACCTTACGGGGAATGCCTATATCTGGCTCGAAGGCGTAAAAAATGACACGGACAAACCCAAAGCCCTCCATCTCATGCCGCCGGACAAGGTGCAGACGATCATCGACCGCCGCTCGTGGCCGAACCAGTTGATCGGTTACAAGATGCGCCTGGAAAATTCGACGACCGACATGGCGTTCCAGCCATACGAGGTTGTGCATCTCCGCCTGCCGAACGCAAAGAATTTCTTCGAAGGATTAAGCCCAGTAGAAGCGGGCGCGGAATACATCGACAACGACAACTATGCGATGGAGTTCAACCGCAAATTCTTCATCAACGGCGCGCGGCCGGCAGGCTTCCTTGAAAGCGAATTTGTTTCCGAAATACAGACCGAAGTCTTAAAGATCAGCTTTGCCAACCAGCATGAAGGCATCGACAACATGAACCGCATCGGTGTCCTGCCTAAAGGTGTGAAGTGGGTGCCCACGGGTTCCAACCCAAAGGACATGGATTTCAAAAACATGTCCGAAGATATGCGCGACCGCATTCTTTCGATGTTTGGTGTATCACGCACAATTTTAGGAACAGCGGAATCAGACACGAACCGTGCAACCGCCGAAACGGCGGACTATGTCTTCTCGAAACGCGTTATCAAACCGCACATGACGCTCATTTGTTCATTCCTCAATGAGCGCCTCGTCCCTCGCTACGGAGATAACCTCTACATAACGTTCATTGACCCCGTGCCGGAAGATAAAGCCTTCAGGACAATTGAGATGCAGGCCGCCTCAGGCAGCCAGCCAGTGCTCACGCCGAATGAAACCCGCGATGAGTTTATGGGAATGGGACCTGTGGAGGGCGGCGACAAGCTCTATGGCTCAACCTCATTCGCACCGCTTGGCGAACCAGAGGCAGAAACGGACGTTGACCCCGATGCCAAACCCAACACCGAACCGTTGAAACGAGTTGCCAAATCCGTTAAAGCCGCGAACGGCCAGCGCGTCGCATTCCGTGTTGCGCGAACGAAGCTGCATAAGCGCACTGAGATGCGGAAAAAGATGGCCGAAGGCCTTAAAGAACGAATTGCAAAAGCAGTTGAGGAAGCTGCGAAGCACGTGAGCTTCTCCACGAAAGAAAAAGATGCGGAAGTTTCAAAAGCCGTTAGCGAACGTACCTTTAAAGCCGAAGCTGAAATAAAAGAAACGATCATCAAGCTGAACGGCGAACAGAAAAAAGAAGTCCTTGCGAATCTTTCCAATGTCGTAAAAGCCATCGACCCGTCGAAACTTTTCAACATCGACAATTGGATCTCGATAACGACGAATGCTTTGACCCCGGTCATGGAAAGCTTGTTTGAGAGTGAAGGGAAAGCCGCCGCCGCTGAAATTGGCAAACCCGAACTCAACCCCATCTCTGACATCGCCGCGCGGGAAGCATTGCACGAATCCATAGCGAAGATGTCAGAGAGTTACAACCAGACGACCCTTGCCACCCTTGAAGTGAAAATCAATGACGGCCTTGCGGCAGGCGATAGCTTGGCGGATATCTCAAAAACGGTGAGTGAAATTTACGAATGGAGCGACACCTGGCGCGCGGAGAGAGTTTCGAAGACCGAAGCATTTCGCACGACGAACATGGCATTGAAGACCGCCTGGCAGCAATCCGGCGTCGTAAAGACGATCAAGTGGTACACGTCTTCGGCCGAACCGTGTCCCTTCTGTCTCGCGATGAATGGCAAGGTCATTAGCATCGACCAGAACTTCTTCAATAATGGCGACAGCTTGACGGTGGGCGAAGGCGACGACGCGAAAACGATGTCGCTCGACTACGGGGATGTCGGTTCGCCGCCTCTTCATCCCCAGTGTCAATGCGTAGCCAGGCCAGAGGAAATTTCTATTGATTAAGCGTGAAAACAAATTGCGCCTATTGTGGAAAAGAGTTGGATCGCTCACCATGTCGAGCGAAGCGACGTTGTTATTGCAATCAAACTGAAGTCATGTTGTACCAGTACAAGTACGGGATCATGGATGGCAAAAAGGTTATAGAGAATGCCCACGAAACGCTTGCTAGTAATGGCTGGAATCGTGGTGTACCTAAACCCATGCTCATGGGCGAGAATAATCCCGCAAAGCAACCTGACGCTCGCGCCAAAATCAGCGCCGCCAAATTAGATCACAATTGGATGCGTGGCCGTACTGGGAAACTTCATCATCTCTACACAGGTGGGAAAATCTGGTGGAGGGGTGCTGACTGGGATGCCATTAAACTACGCGTTCGGCAGCGAGACGGTTTCATGTGTACTGAATGTGATATGACCGAGTGGCAACACGAACAAAAATGGGGACATCCCCTCCATGTCCACCACATAATCGCTTACCGGATTTCTCACGACAATTCCATGTCGAATCTTCAGACGCTTTGTGATTCTTGCCACGGAAAGAAAAAATCTGACGAAAACATCCTGATTGAACAGTGCCGAGAGGTGCTGGCCCTTCCTGCCGCAGCTCAGTAACCCACAAGCAGCGAAAATTCCTTTTCCTATACTTCAATCATGCTCGATTCCGTCCAGAACCTAGTCAAACTCAACGTATCGCAAGGGTACGACCAAAACGCAACCTCGATCGTATTAGAAGCGGGGCAAGGCGCGGAACTCCCGGCGGCTTCGTTCAATGTGACTTGGTGGAATGCTACGGACTATGCCGACCCTTCTGATGACCCGAACGCCGAGATCGTACGTATAACTGCCATTTCTACTGACACGTTGACCATTACCCGTGGCGCTGAGAGCGCGACCGGCGGAGGCGCGGCATCAACGAAAAATACAGCAGGGAAGACCTACAAGATGATCCTCGGCATCACGGCCAAGATGATTACCGATATTGGTGCCAATCTCCAAAAGCCGTGGAGATTGGTTACGGTGAATGGCACGATTAACAGCGTAAACACGGTATTTACGCTCAACGGCGCGATTACGCCATTCGACCCGAATTCGATGGACCTCAAGCTCGCCCGGCAGCCCCAGGAGCAGGGAATCGACTACACGCTTTCTGGCACGACCATCACCTATGTCGTTCCTCCGGATATTTCGCTCGCCGGCCAACCGCACACTGCCAAGTACCAGTAATCCCCAAGCAATCAAATCCGCTTTAACTATAGTTAAAACAACATCCGCTACATGAAGAAGTTCCTGCTCGCCTTATCCTCTCTCCTCTTTCTCGCTTCTGCCGGGCAGTATTTAACGACGCGCGCCGCCGCCTATCCTCCGGCTTTAGGGGGGACCGGCACGTCACTTGTCCCGGCCTCAGGCACAATCCCGATTGGTACCGGCGCGGGAATCTACACCCCCGCACTGCTCACGCCGGGCACCGATATCGTTATCAGTAATGCTTCCGGGAGCGTGACGATTGCGGTGAACGCAAACCAATTCCTTCCGTCCAGTACGGTGTATGTGGCGTCAGTGAATGGCCAGAGCGGGACGGTCACAATAACCTCATCAACCTTGGGCGTCGCAACAAACACGATCTCGCTTTTCAATGGGAATGGGTTTACGACGACGACCATTCAAAGCGTGCTGAACTCGCTCTCAGTATCCGGCCTCTTGACCTACAACTCATCCACCGGCGTTTTAGGCTACACATCGTCTTCCCTCGCACTCGGTACGGCGTCGCATAATAGTTCTTCGGATTTTCTCGCGTCATCCACCGTCTATGTCACGACTGTGAACGGACAATCGGGGGCGGTGACGATAAACGGTGTGGCAACGACCACTATCAACGGCACGCAGGCGGCGGTTTTCCGGATTGTGGGAGACGGCACAACCGTCACCTCAACCGTGAGCGGCGCGACGACCACATTTTCTATTCTCACTACGGGCAATTGGATCGGCACATGGCAGGGCGTGAATTCCTCAACCTTTTATCTTGCGACCAATCCGAACCATTACATCTCGTCCTCAACCGCGAGCACGCTCTACTACCCGCTGACTGGCAATCCGTCCGGCTTTCTGACATCCGCCCCGGCGACGACCACGGTCAACGGCCAGCAGTGCGCTGCGTTCACCTTCAGCACGACAGCGACCACAAGCCCCAGTTCCGTGACGACCACGACGTGCGCGCTTTTTATCAATCTTCTTACCTATTCGAGCGGCACGGACATCAATGTCAGCTCGAACGGAGTTATAAACTTCGTGAACACTCCGGGATATCTCACGGCGGCGGTCACCTCCGTCAACGGCAACTCGAATGCCGCGCAAACTTTCACGGGAGGCACGGGAATTTCGGTATCGAGCTCCGGCGGCAATACCACGACGACGAATACCGGCGTGACATCGTTCACGGGAGCAGGATGCGTCACGGCCGCGAATAGCACGGGCACGGTAACGCTCTCGGTGACCTGTGCGGGCAGTGGCGGCGTTGCTTCGACGACCCCATTCACGGCAGGCAATCTCGTTGTCGTATCGTCGTCTGGCGCATTAGCAAGCATCTCAAGTTCGACCTACTATCTTTCAACAAATCCTTCAGGCTACATCACAACCTCGACCAATAATTTCGGCGGCATCACCACTTCTACCTACAACGCTTCCATAACTATTTCCACGGCTGCTCCTTTGGGCGGTGGTGGGCAACTCTCGAATAATGGGACGCTGAACCTCACTTGCGCTACCTGCATTTCCACCTCAACTTTCAACGCCACGGGAACGACGGGAAGCGGAGCGTATTTTATAGGTTCCAGCACTTTGGCATCGACCAACATCCAATACGTCCCCGCAAACTTCGCCACGGCGGGTTGCGCGGGTTCCTCGACCGCGACCACGTTGAATGGCTGTATAAATGCAATCTATTCCTCGCAATCTGCGCTTGCGAGTACGACCAATCCCGGCGGCGTGACCATCTGGATTACGAACTCCGTTACTTCAACATGGACGGGTGAGATCAATTTCAATATCAACGGGCTTGTTCCGTCGCTCAAATGCACAGCCGGGGTATCCCTTGTCTATACGGGAATCGGAAACGCTTACGCCGGTGACTTCAATTTCGGCAATTTCACGGGACACGTCACGAGCGATGACAGCGGATGTATTTACAAGAGCAACATCGCTGGAATATCGGCCGGACAGACCAACCTCTCAACGACTACCGCGTGGTTGTTCGGCGGTTCGAATGGGGCGGTGGGCGTTAATTTCCACGACAACACGGTCAACGGCTTTCAAACGGCTGTGGAGGTGGGACAGAACGCCTATATGGATAGTTGGCTAAACAATTCTTTCTCTGGCGGCAACGGAGGCCAAGCCAATCGTGGTTCGGAAATCCAGATCGACACCGCCAATAATTCGGGCGAGTCACTCACGTTCGGCGGAAATCTTGTCACCGACCCCGGCAATTCCAGTTCCAGCAACTGCATCAACGTGGCTGACAATGGGGTGGAGAATCTGGAAATTACGGGAGGCGGTGCGGTTGACGATTGCCAAATCAGACTCGGTATCAGCGAGAACATTGTGAACATCGACCACATTGACATGGAAAATGCGGCGTATGGAACGTACGGAAAATTTCCCTACATCATCGCTTCTTCTTCTGGCGCGACTGTTCTGAACGTAGATCATGTCATTTTTGCAAACGACGCCAATACGAGTGGCAACAGCCCGCCGGAATTTGTCGAGGAAGCTGTGAATTTTAGCTTCAATAACAACACGCTCGATCTCTACGGTACTGCACCCGCCATGACGAACGCCGTGGATCACACTTTGAATCCCGGTCAAGCGGTAGAAGGAGCGTGTGCAAACTGGGTACAGAATGGCGTGGTTTCAAATATCCTTCCGCTATCGGGAACTCCCTATCCCGCTTGCATCACCGAATACAACAATAGTTATCCTGTTTATTTGTCTACGGGAGGCAACAATGTCGGATACATCGTGAATGGCCAGCAAAACGTGGCGACCTTCGACAACAACGGCAACTGGACTTTCTTAAACAATGTGAAGGTCGGCGGCGCATTGAATGTAACGAGCACGGCGACCTTCCAAGCGGCCCTCACGCAATTGGGAGGTTCAGTGTCCCTCGCCTCAACGAGCATTACTGGTGCGGCTTCTACGACCGGAAACTTTGCCATCGGGGGAACGCTGAATGTGACCGCCACTACGACCCTTCTCGGAGTGACCGAAGCATCCGGCACGCAATACTATTCGCTTTTCGCCTCAAGCAGCGCGAACGCATCCCAGACCACGATCAATTGGAACAACAGCAACGTCCAGGAATTGAAGCTCACGACCTCGACCACCATCACGTTCACGAATACTAATCCGGGAGCTCGCTATATCCTCATGCTTTTGCAAGACGCTACCGGCTCTCGAACCGTCACCTGGCCTTCAACCGTTCAGTGGGCAGCGGGAACCGCTCCGACTTTGACGACGACCGCAAGCAAAATGGACATCATAACGTTCGTGTGTGCTAGCGTTTCATCAACCGATTGCTACGGAGGTGCGAATCTTAACTACTCGCCGTAATGAAAAAATATCTCATCGCAATCGGAGTTTTCATCGCACTCTGTTTTGTGCCGAAAGCGTTTGCCGCAATCACCCTGAAAAATAACTGCTCCAATACAAGTGGTGGAGCTTCGGGAACCACACTCGGTTGTTCTTTGGGAACGGTTACGGCTGGCGACCTTATCGTCGTCATGGTGGATGGATATTCGTCTCCCACCTCAACAGCGACAATCAGCGACAAAGGAGGAGACAGTTTTACGCAGGGAACCTATGCCACTTCTTCCGGGCTGGGCATGGAGCAAACGTTCTATTCCGCAAACGTTGCTGGAGGGTCTTCATATCAAGTGACCTCAACATGGAATCCGACTATCACCTACCGCTATATTTCCGCTTTTGAGTTCAGCGGCGCAGCTACTTCCTCCCCCCTCGATGCGACGGGAACGTATTATGCCAATAGCAGTGCGGCGGGGCCTTATGCGACGAGCAATGGTACGACGACACAGGCGAATGACCTCATCGTGGGTATCTCGAACTGCAACGACAGTCCCGGTGTCGTTACTCAGGGGACCGGATATACGATTTACAACACCTCTGGGGGGCAATGCGATATTTCCGAAGCATCTACCTCTGTCGGTGCGGCGGGAAGCCATAATGCTCCATTCAACATCAGCAATTCGAGCGACCATGTAGAGGCAGCCATGGAAGCGTTCAAGGCCGCGCCCGCTTCACAACCAACCTCCACTCCCGACGCCCTATTCTTCGCGGGGGATTAAGGTTCACGAAGCCAAGCTTCTGCCAGTAATCGCTTTTCGTGTCGCGGTTCAAGCGCTTTTATGTTAGCTGGGCGGAGCCAAAGATGTGTGCAACTATCAATAGCGGTCCTTTGCAGACACAGTTTCCCGTGTTTTGCCTTCAATGCGAAAAACTTGTGTTCCTGCTAAGCGGCATCGTGTTTGAAGCAAGCGACCCGCGTTCGTCAGGAGTCTAGCTAACACAAGATACGCTGGATATTCTTTATGTTGCGATGGGGAAACGCCAGGACAAGTTGTTTTCCTTTGGGTTTGACTCCCTCGATATCGAAATTGCCGTCATCCAAGCAATATGGACTCAGATAAGGAGCTTCGATGAATGCCGGCCCATAGACTCGGTACTCAAACGATCTACTCGGTGCGGCAAAAAATGCCGCGCATTGTGAAGGCTCCAAAGCTGCATTCTTCTCAGCGTAGCGCGGATTGGCCGACAGCGCCTTTAATTGAAGTACGTCATCGCGATCCGCATCATTCAAAACAAATTGTTCCCTGATGAGATGGATTGTCCGATCAAGTTCGGCCGAGATCTTCATTTGGTTTAGCGCTACGTTAAAGCCATCTTCTAACTCGTCTGGATATCGCATTGTGTAGGCCTTTTCAAGAAAACGCAGGAAACCCTCGTTAAGAACCAACGATGAGCGAATATGCTTTTTGACAGTGCCGTAAATAACGGCGATCCTATGACTCCTCGGAATGGGAAGTCCAACATTCGCGCATAGTCCCTTCAAATATTTTTCAATCGCTGTGTTTGCCAGTCCCGATCCCTGAACGAGCATCCCCTCCAAAAGAAGGGATCGAGCAGCAAGATAATCAGCATTGCCCCATCGTATCCAGTGAAAAACCTTTATTGCATTGTGATCCGAACTAGCACATCTACCTGCCATCACAACCTCCACCGTACACAAAATGAGCCTGTCTCTTACACTTAAAGTATCACTCCCCGTGCATCTGTTCGACATCCTCAAAAGGCCGTCCTCCTAAGGAGGCATTAGATATCCCCATGACCTTTTTTCCGTTCTTTCTATACTGAGAACAAAACCAAATGTACGGCTTTTCTGGCTACGGCACCAATTCATACGGCTCGAAACGCGTCTCGCTCATCCCGCCGATTATTAAAAAGGCGATGCGTTATCTGCAATTGAAATTCAAAAGCATCACCCTCGGCCTATGATTATCCAACCCCAAATTGTAGGGCAGGGCGACTATGGTTACGAGCTTCCTTTTACGCTCGAAGATGGAGATGGAAATGCTGTCGATATCACCTCTGCCGCGCTTGTCCTGAACGTGCAGGACAGCCAAGACCCCTCCCAGGAGGTCTTATTTAGCGGCTCCATGACCGTTGACAACGGCCCGGACGGGACCTGCCACTACACCGTGGCGCAGGGAAATTTTCCGAACCCCGGAACATTCATCGCCCAGATCATCGCCACATGGTCTTCCACGGAAGTCCTCACCTGGTCAGGCGTCACCATCATCGTCGCCCCGAAGCTCCCGAAATCGAACAACTGACTTATACACAAGCGCCTCGAACGCTCTTTGGCATAGTTAAGCCATGAACAATAAATATCTTTATATCGGTTTGGCGGTTGCGCTAGTGGCTGGTTTGGTCGGAGGTATCCTCGGCGCGAAGTGGTTTGCGCCCCTTGTCGGGGGAGATTTTGCGGGAGGTGTTCTTCCCACAAACCTCGTAACCGGCAACGACGCGAACAATTACGCGTATCCGGTAGGCAGCTTGGCATGGGGAGCACCGAACGGCCTCTATATCGGCGGATTGGCAGCGAACAACGAACTTACTCAGCTCTACACGGCGACCGAGGCATACCCGGCCACCGCGTTCAACCTAGGAGCCATCACGAACGCAACCTCGGCCACGAGCACGTCGTTCAGCTTCAGCGCGCCTGGGTTTTCGGTCGGCGACGCGTGCGAGGTGACGTACAACGGTGCGACAACCACGAGTGCCTTCGGAGCCGATGCCTTCGTCACGGCAGTAAACGGCAGCGCGGTTACGACAACGGTAACGTTCTGGAACGGTGCGGCCTCGGCAATCACCTTTAGCGTCACAAGCACCGCGACTGGAGTATCTAGCACGCTCAAGGCGACTTGTTTCCACACCGGAGTTTAGCGAACCACAAGGAGGTAATGAATGAAATCCTCAAACAATTCTCGGAAGACGTAGCAAAACAGCTCAAAGCAAAAATCGAGAGCGCCGAATTTGCGGCTTTCATCGAGAAAGTAAAAGCCGCCGGTGACGACCGTACTTTCGAAGTCGTGATGAGCACCTCAGACGAAGACAGGCAGGGCGATGCCCTTGACCAGTCGGGATGGGATTTTAGATATTTCGACATGAACCCTGTGCTCCTTTGGGCGCACAACTATTCATCCTTCCCCATCGGCGTCATTACCGACATCGAGGTTAAGGGAAACGAAACCGTCGCCACCGGCAAATTCGCCCCGGCAGGAATGAACCCGGATGCCGACCTTGCATGCGCCCTTTATCAGGAGAAAATCCTCCGCGCCGTTTCCCCCGGCTATATCCAGAACGACGACGGCACGCGCGAATTGCTTGAAGTGAGCTTCTGCCCGGTTCCCGCTGGGCGTTACGCACTCTCCATGCGCCAGGTACGGAGCCTCGGCTTGTCCACCCGCGAATTGATTACAAAGGGATTCTTTTTTGAGAAGAAAGCGGATGATGATCCCAAGCTCGGCGATTCCTGCGAGGGAGACGATGGCACGCCCGGAGTGCTCGCGAAAGACCCGAAAAATCCCGACCGCCTCATCTGCGTCCCCAACGAATCAAAATCAAACGAAACCCAAAGCAATATGAACGACGAACTCCAGAAGAACTTAAAAGCGGAACATGAGCGGCACGGGAAAGCGGTCATGAAGTCCATTGAGGAATTCGGCGAGAAGTGCTTTGGCAAGTCAGAAAAGGCCAAAGACGATGAGGCGGCCAAAACCATCGAGGAGTTTGAACAAAAACTCGAAGCCGAACATACGGAGCATGGCGAGAAGTGCATGAAGGCCGTGGACGGCGCTTACAAGATCGACCCGGAGGAAAAGAAGTCCATAGACGAATTCAAGAAAGCTATCGAAGGCGAAAATCTTGAGCACGTTAAATGCTTCAGTAAGGCGATTGAGGAGTTCAAAGCTGAACCGAATGAGAAAGCGCTCGACGAGTTCACGACGAAGGCTGAAGACGAACTCGCCCGGCATGAAAAGGCGCACGTGGATTTGTGCGAAAAGGAATTCGGTGAAGGCCAGGATGACGGGAAGGATGAGAAAGCAATCACTGAAAAATCCGGCCGCGCCATTTCCGCCGCTACCAAGGAAAAACTCGATGCAGTTTCAAAATCGCTCGATGACCTCCATGACAAGCACGCAAAGGCTTTGAGCGACCTCGCGGACGAACATAAGAAGGATATTTCCAATGCAACCGCTGCCATTAAGGCAATTGCCGAAAATGGCGACGTGGGGGAGGAAAAGCCTGGAGAAAAGGCTTCCCCGAACGCAAGGTCGAGTTCCTCAGGAGCGGCAATCAACAAGGATGTTCCGATGACAGACCTCGAAACGTACTTGTTCACCCAACGGCTCTTGAGGCAGGTCAAATCTGCGTCGGAAGACGGGCTCCGCCAAATCAAGGACGACTTGAAAACGAAGTTCCCCTCCCGCAGATAGACCTCAATCCATTTTTTCTAATGGACCCCAAAAAACTCTCTGAAACGATTGTTAAGGAAGTCATAGACGCAAACACGAAGTCCTTCGCCGACATGATGGAAGCAGCCCTCGCCAAAACCGAGGAAGTTTCCGCCAAGACGGCGCGCGAGATGGTCGAGCGGATGTCCTTCGAACGCGCAGTGCGCGGACGGGACATCACGGGCTTGAACAGCGAGCAGAAGATGGCCTTCGCCAAACAGGTGCAGGGTGTCTTCAAGGGCGACGACCAGGCCGCGCGCATGGTGACCAAGGATTCGTCCTACGTCACCAAAGCGAACGAGGCCCTGATCGAACAGCAGGACGGCCGCGGCGGATATCTGGTAGCCCCAGAATACGCGGCAGCAATCTTGCGTATCGCGGCTTCCGTCGGAACGATCATGAAGCAGTGCCAGCAGTGGCCGATGAAGACCGATGAACTCGGTATTCCGAACTACACTGGCGCGTTCCTGACCGGCTCTTACGTCGGCGTTGACCTTCCGGGAACGGTGACAGGGCTTACCTTCGGGCAGGCCGTCCTCATCGCAAAACTTTGGCAGCTTGCATTCACGGTCGGCAACGACCTGATGCAGGACGCCTCGGTAAACCTCGGTGATTGGCTCTTGACCATGGCTGGCGAAGCACTCGCCAACATGATCGACCAGCAAGGCTTCATCGGCGGCACGGTAACCACCGCGCCGGGACCCTTCGTCGGCATCTTGAACGTCACGGGCACGAACCTGTACTACAGCGGTAACTCAAGCACGTCCGGAAAGACCAGCATGAGCGGTTATAACGTCGTTACCGACAGCGGTAACGTTGTTGGACAACTCGAAGAATCCATCCTTGATGGTGCAGCCTGGTACTTCCACCGCACGACATGGGCAGCCTTCCGTACCCAGCTTGCTTCGACCTCCGGCGTCCCGTATCTCTTCCTATCGGGCGCAAGCAACGAGCTCTCGGACACTCCGGGCGGCGGACCGATTAAGCCCGCAGGCGAATTGATGGGCTACCCGGTTTATACGAACCGCTGGCTTCCCGCTTACACGGGTGCCACCGTTTCCGCAAGCACGGTGTTCGGCATCTTCGGCAATATGAAGGCATGCGCGTTCGGTGACAAAGGTGATATGCGCGTCGCGCAGTTCACTTCCGGCAACTTCGGCGGCAAGGAAGTAGCGCTCGCGAACCAGACGGGCATCGTCTACCGCCATCGTCACGCGTTCGTCGTTGTGCTTCCGAAAGCCTTCGTCCTTCTCTCAACCTCGGCATCGTAGTTTCTTGATGCTTAATCCGGTCTTCGCTTTCGTCGCTTTCCTAGACGGAAGCCCGGCCGGATGAGGTTCAATAAACCGCCCGTCGAAATCTATACATTTGGACTCCAAATCTATACATTTCGTCCCTTCCGATTAAAGTCGAGGGAAGGCAGGGGCCAATAAATCATTTGCAATGCGCTTTAATCCTTACGACGACACCAAGATCGTTGGCGGCACCAGCTTGCCGGCCCAGAGCTTCACCGGCTCAACGGCCGTTGACGGCAGCAAAGTGGACACCCAGGGCGCGGACAACGCTGTCCTGTATGCGAACGGCGCGGAAGCGTCCGGTTCTCCTTCGGCAGCGACACTCGTCGTCACGCTGCAAGAGAGCGCCGACGGTTCCACGAACTGGTCGAACGCGCTCGACAACACGAATACGGTCATCGGCTTTACGCTGAACGCCGAATCCGCCGCTGCCGAGAACGTCGCCCGCATCGAAGGCCTCAACCTTAATCGGAAGCGGTATCTTCGCGCGGTCGTGACGCCCGCCTTCACCGGCGGCTCGTCCCCGGCCATCCTCGGTTTTGCCCAGATCATTCTCGGCAACAACCAGCAGGTTCCGGTCGATTACGCGACTTCGAACACTTAGTTCGACTCTCGTGCCTTCGCATTCAGGGTTGGTTGCATACGACCAGCCCTGCAGCGAGGGAAATCCTCGGCGCAGTAGTTCTTTGAAATAGGGGATGTCGAGTCACGTCACAACAAAAACATGTCAGGAGTCACAGCGGGCGATCGCACGATCGCTCATCACGATATAGATGGTGTTCTCATTAAGTGTCTCGGTAATGGTCTCACGTCAAACGGTGGTTGCGACTTTTGCGGAATTCGTAATTGGTTAGACCGCACGCAGGATCGCCTTATCGGCAAGGTTCTCACGGTCGTAGACGCATCCGTTGTCGAACCCATTCAAAACAAAGCCATGAAGGATCTCATCAAAACCGATGTATGGGATGAGATGCGAGCTCTCGAAGAACATATCGACTGCATGCTCGCCGGCAGTTCCTTCTACGTAGATCTCAAGCTCAAGAACGTCGATGCCAGTCCTCGAAAAGCTGGCTAAGTAAACTAATCCTCTCGGCTCCCCTACCTCAAAGAATTACCCCGCATTAAATCAATGCCCAATCCTTCAGAACAAGCAGTCTGGTATGCGCTATCGACCGTAGCGCGCATTAAAGACCGCATCCAAATTACGGTGGGCGATTTTGATTCTGTCCTCGCGAGGATGCTCAATTCAGTCACCGACTTCATCGAGCGCGAGTGCGGCAAATCAGGAATGGAGATGTACCCGAACGATGGGCATTTTCTCCAAAAGACGTACACGAACGAGGTGTATAGCGTCCATGGGGCGAAGCAAATTTACCTGCCGCTTCGCAATTCTCCGGTCACCTATCTCATCTGCACAGGAAATCTCACTCAAGGGTCAGCGGTCGTCGCAAACGTGACGCCTTCCGTTGGCATCGTCGCAGGGATGCCGCTTTTCAATATTCAAGGTTTGTTTCCGCAGGGAACAACCGTGGTATCCGTTTCCGGCAACAGCGTAACGATGAGCCAGCCCGCGAGCGTGACGCTTTCAGCGGCACAGTTTGAGATAAGCGGCCTCATCTCGTTCCAATGGCGTGCGGGAACTCCCAGCAATCCCAACTGGACAGCTTTTATCCAAGACCAGTTCGAGCTTGTGGAGCAAGGTCATTCCGGAATCGTCCGTGTGTACGGCGTCATACCGCGGATCTACAACAACATGCTCCGCGCCAGCTACGTCGCCGGATTCCCCTATGACTGGCAAAACGCGGGCAACAACATCGGTACGCACCAGGTTCCTGGCGATCTCACGGACACCTGCGAGAACGTCGTCGTCAGAATATATAAACGCCGCCAGCTCGCGGGACAAGCAAGCGAAAATCTCCAGGGCGCAACCGTTTCATGGAGAAACGACTTCGACGCTCAAGACAAGGCCGTCATCAACCATTACCGCCGCGTCGTAATCTGACATGCAATTTTCCGTAACCATACCCCAGCTCCCGGCGCTCCAGTCCGCCCTCGCCGACTATCCCGCTATTTCGCGTCCGATCATCCAGAACGCCGTTGTAGGGGCTCAGGCCATCCTTGCCAAATTCACCACTGTAGCAACGGTTCCCGTGCGCACCGGCTATCTTGTCCAAAATTGGGGATTCGATATTGGTGATCTCATGGCGCGGTGGTACCCGAAAGCGTCCTATGCTCCCTACGTTGAGTTTGGAACCGCGCCGCACATCATTAAGGCAGTGAATGCCCGCGTTCTTGCGAACGCGAAGACAGGCCAATTCTTCGGACCCGTCGTCCATCATCCGGGAACAAAAGCCAACCCTTTTATGGAAAGAATCGTCGCCGCCGCACAGCCCGAAATAACCGAACTGTTCGGTCAAGCGCTCACCAACATAACCGGCGCGATAGCCGCACAAAGTAATGCCTAGCAACACACCCGCACAATTGCAAATGAATGCCATTATCGCGGACTTGCAGGCGCTCGTCCCAAACGTCCTAAACTGCGTGATCGTGGATGGTATGACGAAGGTCCATCCATTAGACCGCGATTATCCGGGCTTCCCCGCGGCCGTCGTCATCCCGCCAATCCTCAAGGAATCCGCGTTTGAAGATAGCGCCAACAACCTCCGGCAATACACCTGGTACGTCATGATCGTCACCACCCCGGAAGCTATCCCCAAGACCGATCCGACGTATCTGGCAGGATTAGAGGATAACGTGTGCGCGGTCTTTGACGCAGATTGCACGTTAGGCGGTACGGCGAATGGTGCTGTCATGCCCGCAGTGGTAGAACCGCCCGGCCCGGTAAACCACAATTCCGTCACCTACGTCGTTTTCTATATTCAGTTCACGGCCCGCGTATTGGTCCCTGCTTCAGTCCAAATAAATTAAACACTCAACATGTTGGAAGAATCGCAAAACAAAATGATAGATGCCGGCGACCCCAAAGACGAGGTTACGTTCAAAGCTGCTTCCGGTGTCCTCTATGACTTCTTTTTCCCAGGCAGTGGCAAGTGGAAACCCGTTACCGTCCGCGCCGAATCCCGCGAAGTGGCGCAAGAACTTTGGGAAAAAAACCGCGAACCGGTAAATCAGGAGGTAAAGGACGAAGAAAAACAAACCAATAACGAATAAGTATCATGGCAAAAGGAATTGGAAAACTATTCGCCCTTGGGCTCGCAAAAGAAGCGACCCGTGGCACAGCAATCTCAGCAGCCACCTACTGGCTTCCCTTTGATGACCTGAGCTTCGACGAGAAATATGACAACACCATCGCAGACCAGGCGGTAGGCGTGATTGAAAACGCCATCGCCGAATACCGGGTTAAGAATTACGCCGACGGCTCGTTCAAGGTCCCCATGCTTGACCAGAGCACCGGGCTTCTTTTCTTATCACTCCTTGGCTCGCAGGCGGTAGGAACCCACGCCGGAGAATCGGTCGTCTACGACCACACGTTCACCGTCGGGGAATCGGCGCAGCACCAATCGCTCACTCTTTTCATCCATGACCCGCTTTCGGGGACGGATTATTCTCACGCGAACGGCGTCATCCACAAAATGGACATCGACGCTGAGCTGAAGAAGTTCGTCCAGCTTTCCTGTTCCGCCCGCGCATTCAAGGGCGTTTCACAATCATCATTCAGCCCATCCATATTGGCGGAGAACCGCTTCATCCCGCAGTACATGACGTTCAAGTACGCGACGGCCGTTGCCGGGCTTGGCGCTGCGACCGCAATCGCGCTCAAATCCATCAAGCTTACGGTTGACGAGACGATCGAAGACCAAGAGGTATTAGGAAACGTTGCCCCGGCGGATTTCCTCAACAAAGAATTCAAGGTGGAAGGCCAGCTTGAGTGCATCTACCAGAACCTCACCGACTTCAAGACTGTTTCCCTCGCGACGCCGAACGTCGGCCAGGCGATGCTCATAGATTTGAAGAACACTGATGTCACTATTGGCAGCACGACCAATCCAGAATTGAAGATCACTCTTAATCAGGTTTACTTTTCGGAATACTCGCGGCCGATCAAAGTTAAGGACCTCGTCTACCAAACTTTGAAGTTCCGTGGCACCTATAAATTAGCAGACAGTGCGATGATAACCGTTGTCCTCACAAACACCGTGAGCGGAACGTATGCATAAGGTCGAAAACCAACATTAACTAAGTATCATGGCCGAAAGAAAAACAAAGACCGTCACCACGCCGTCCGGCGTGTCGGTCGAATTGAAGGAATACATCTCCGCCGGAGAGTTCCTTGACGTCACCGAAAGCAAGGATGCCTCGGAGATCTCAAAGAACGAACTCGCAAAGCGCCTTGTGCAGACCGCCGTCGTCTCACTGAACGGCTCGAAAGAGAACGTTCCCGCGGCGCTCCGCGAACTCCCGCTTCCAGACTATCTTTTCCTGAGCAAGGAAGTAGCGAAACTCACGAGCGCGGATTTTACGGAGGCGAAGACGAGTCTGTAGATCACATTTGGCATTCGTTCTTCGCCTCCGGGCGGGCCTACTTGCCCCCGAAGTTGAAAATGGTATTGCTCTGTAAAGAGATGCATTGGACATCCCGGCAATACCGTCGCGAACCGCAAGCCTTCGTTGCCGCGCTCCATTCTTTGCTCCAGAACGAAGCCGAAGCGATGAATCGCAAGGCGAAGCAGTGACCTTGCCAGATTTCCGAATGTGCGGCACTGTTAAAGGAGGTCGAAACCAATCCTAAAATAATTCAGATGGAAACATTCGCCATTCTCTTCATTTTCATCGTCTGCCCTCTTGCGCTTCTCGCTTTTATAATCGCCGCCTCTATCCACCGCGCCAAACAAAAGAGGACAATCGCCAAAGCCGCAGAGAAATACCTACACTCCTAATCCCGCAATGGATACCGAGCTTCAAATCCTCATATCAGCAGTCGATGAAGCGTCGGGAACGATAGCGGAAATTAGCGACTCGGTCAGTGGCATGGCCGAAGATGTCACGACGGCGACAGATGCCGCCGGAGACAGCTTTGCCGAATTCGGTCTCCAAGTTAACGAGACCACCGGAGAGATACAAAACGCACTGCTTACCCAAGAGCAGTCTTTTGCGTTGGCCGCCGACATAGCGACGCAGTCCTCAGAGGAGATCATCGACCTGATGGTCGAAGAGGGTATTTCCTCACAAGAGGCCGCCGCCGTCATCGCAGAATCAAATGCAACCATCGCATCTTCGGGCGAAGAGGCTGCTACCAGTTCCGCCGGCGCATACGCCGGGCTTGCCGCGATCGCTGGAATAGCCTTCCTTGCAGTAAAGGGTGCCATAGGCGATGCCGTATCATCCGCGCAACAATGGGACGAAACATCAGCACAGGTTGTGCAAATTCTCAAAGATACTGGGTCCGCTATTCCACTGTCCCAAATCCAAGCGTATGCACAGCAGGTACAGGCAACGACCCTTTTCTCCCAGCAGGATGTGCTCGCGTCCGAAGCACTCATTTTGAGCCATACCAACTTGCAGGATTCATATGAATCCGTCACGAACATTGCCGCCGATCTCGCCACGAAGATGGGCAGCGATTTGCCGAACGCGACCCGGATGCTGACGAACGCGCTCACCGACCCTGTGGCCGGATTGAACCAGCTCATCCGCCAGGGCAACATCGACTTCCCGGCCGCCACGGTTACGATGATCCAGAACATGGCGAAGGTCGGCAATACGGCCGGAGCGGACGCCATCATCCTGAAAACGCTTCAGGGTTCCATTGGTGGAGTGGCTACCGCAGCGGCGGGTGCCCCCGGCGCCGCCCTCACTCAGCTCAGCAATCAAATGACAGCATTAGGAACCGTCATCGGGAACGATCTTTTGCCGCTTCTCGACACCATGGCGAAAGACCTCGGACCGATCATCCAAGATGTCGCTGCTTGGGCTGAGGCGCATCCCAAATTGACTGACGCAATCGTTCTCGGCACCGTGGCGCTCACGGGACTTCTGCTCGTCATTGGTCTCCTCGGCGTCGCCATTATCACCGTCACGCCTGTTGTCGAGGCTATCGGAGTTGTGATTGCCGCGCTCAGCGGCCCTATAGGCCTCGCTATTTTAGTCGTTGGCCTTCTTGCCTACGCCATTGTCTCGAACTGGGATCTCATTAAGACCGATACCGAAACAATTTGGGACGGCATCAGCTCTTTCTTCACGACCTTCTGGAATTGGAACAAGAACCTGTTTGCCTCCTCACTGAATGACGTGACAGCAATTTGGTCGACCGCCTGGACGGGTATGAGTAATATCCTTCAAACAATCTGGCAGGCCATCGAAAATACCTTAAAAACCGGCGTCAATAATGTAATTTCTACCATCAATGGTTTTATAAACTCCCTCGACGCCATCCATATCAGCCTTCCTTCAATTTCAATTCCCGGGACAAAACTTTCTACGCCGGCCGTAAATCTCGGCTTCAGCATCCCTGATATCCCGATGCTCGCGGCAGGAGGATTCGTCACCCAACCCACCCTCGCCCTCATCGGCGAGGCCGGCCCGGAAGCCGTCATTCCGCTTTCCGGCGGGACAGGAGGCTATGGCGGACAACAGATCATCATCAATATAACCGGAGGGAATTATCTTGATTCGCAGGGAGCAAACATGATCGCACAGGCACTCGCCAAGCAGGTACTTCGCGGCCTGAAAGTCACGAACTACGCACTCTGATGAATCCCATAAGAATCCTCGATAACGGAACCGACATATCTTCGAGCGTTGACTGGAAAACGATTGACTTCGTTGCACAAATCACAAAGGACGTCGGCACTGGGAAATTTAACGTCCGCCAAAATATGGCGAATCTTAGCGGCGTCGCCGTCCCTGTCATTGGCGACATTATCGAACTTTACGATTCCACAGGCCTCATTTGGGCCGGCACTGTGACCGAAACCGAGGCCACCATCGAAGGCCTCATGCTCACCTGGCAGATAACGTGCACCGATTGGGGATACTATTTCAACGGAGTGCTCGTCAAGAAAAACTATGCCCAGATGGACCCGCATGACATTGTCGTTGATATCGTCGAGAACTTCGCGGCCGGGAAGGGTTTCACCACGAACCATGTCCAAGTCGGTAATTTCCTCATACCCTCAATCAAATTCAATTATCAGCAGCCCTCAAAAGCGCTCCAGTCCCTTGCGAACCTTATCGGCTGGGATTGGTACATCGACCCAAACCAGGACATCCACTTCTTTTTGGGCGATGTTGATGACGGCGTAGGAGAGGGTGGTGTCGCCCCGATTACCATAGACGCGACATCGGGCAAGATTGAATGGAACTCGCTCGATATCGATTTGAACATCACGAACATGCAGAATTCGGTGTACGTCATAGGCGGAACGTACACCAAGACCTTCACCGCCGGAAACACGCCCGATACGTTCATGACCGACGGCGTCGCGCAATTCTTTAGCGTCTCCTACGCCTACGAAGCAAACTCCACCGCATTCGATACTGTGCCATTCACCGTCACCCTCAATGGCGATCCCCAGACCATCGGCATCGCAAACCAAGACGACCCCGCCGACTTCCAGGTAATGTACAACGATGCGCAGCGATGGATTCAATTCACTGCCGGAGCGCCATCAAGCGGGCAGACCGTACTAGCCTATGGCAGCGCGAAAGTCCCGATCGTGGCTCATGCTTCCGACCCATCGAGCGTTGCCACCTACGGCGAATATCAGGGCGTCATCACCGATTCCAAAATTACGAGCGTTCCCGAAGCCCAACAGCGTGCCCAGGCGCAGATCCTCCAGTTCGGCCATCCGGTGTATGACGTGAAGTTCAATACCCTCGTCCCCGGCCTCGCCATCGGCCAGGCCATCACGGTCAACCTCCCCGCTTTTGGCATAGATGAGGCACTCATCATTAAACGCATCGAAGCGGTAGGCTATGCCCCCGGCGCAAACGGCCAGCTTGAATACCAGATCGAGTGCATCGGTTCCGATGTCGTGACCTTCACCGACCTCATGCAGAGCATCCTCCAGCAGGAAGCGAGCCAAACGACCGTCGACGATTCGACCGTAAACGAAAACCTCCTTCCCGAATCCGAGGAAGCCTTTGTTGCAGAAACCCTACAAACGCCAGTCGCGACCACGATGCCCTATGAACTCGGCGTCGCCGCGTCCAACCAATTCCGCCTCGGTTTCTCACGCCTCTCGTAATCCCCAAGCTAAGAACAGTCCACTTGCTAAAGTTATTGAAAACATCCATGCAAGATATAAAGATTCCGGAAAACGGAGGCATCGCAGGAACCGTCATCGTACGCTCGCACCCGGCGGGAACAATCCATTTATATGAGTCGCTCGTCGAACTCGGACACCTTGATCTGGCCCGCGACCTTTTGAAAGACGGAAAAGTAGAAGTCGTCCAGAAGAACATGATCGTCTGGTCGCTCAACTGCGGGTTTGACATTTTGGTGCAGTACCTTTTGAGTGCCTATTTCGGCAGCCTGGACCTTCCGCTCGGCATCGCATGGGGAGAATTGGGGACTGGCAACACCACGCCGGCAAATACCGATATCGCTCTCACGACCCCCACAAACCGCGCGCCAGTAAGTTACGCGGCGGATTCCCAATACAACGAGGCGCAACTCCAATTTTTCTTCCCGGACGGCTCACTCGCGAACGAAACTTACTACGAATTCGGCTCGTTCGTCGGAGGCTCATCCACTATCGGATCGGGCAATCTTTTCAACCACGCGCTGTTCTCGACACCGTATGCCAAGTCTGCGGGCGTCGACAGCACCGTGGAGATTGACTTTTCCTTCTCTAATTAGCATGATAATTTTCTGCGCCATTTGCAAAAGACAAAAGCTCACCTACTCCAAAGGAGTTCGAACTTGTGCTCGCAAACGTTGCAAGTTTTTGTATCGAAGCAAGGAGGTATCAAGCAGAGGAGTTGAATGGAGAAAAAAGAAATCTGAAGCAGCGAAAAAAGCCGGGGTCGGCAAATGGATGAAAGGACGAACAAATCATCACAGTCAGCAAGCTCGCCAAATGTTTTCCAAGCGATGGCTCGGTTCTGGCAATCCCAGGTGGAAAGGAGGCGTTCCCCGAAGCGTAACGCATAAGAACTGGCTCGCCGCACATCCTGACCGAGTTCGACATTACAATCGCCTAGGCAAGGCCCGTAGGCGTCGTGCACCAGGAACGTACACGCTTGGCGAATGGCTTGCCTTAAAGCGCGCATATCTATTCACGTGTCCTAATCCTATCTGCCTCAAAAGCGAGCCAGAAATAAAACTCACTCCAGATCACATTGTCCCTCTCAGTCGAGGTGGGGCCAATCGCATTTCAAACATTCAGCCTTTACGCCAACGCTGCAACACCAAGAAATGGGCGACCACCCAGAAATTCGACTCGACCGGAATCGTCGCCAAATTTAAATCCACTATCGCAGTATGAAGAGCGTCAGACTTCCCAGTGGTTCCACTTATTTTGCGCATGAACACAACGCCCTTCGTTCTGATGCCGCCGCAGCCGCTTTTCTTCACGTACACCAGCAGCTCGGAGCATTGGCGTTAGGAACTACACCCTCAAATAACCAAACAGTCACGCTCGATATAAACGGCACGAACGTTGCCTTCAATGCAGTCACGGGAAGTCCGACAAATCCCGGCGACGTGAAAGCACCAGGCACCGCGGCTGGGTTCGTAGCGAACCTTGAAGCGGCATTACAGAATCCAACCGTTTCCACATCAACCTTTATCGCGCTTTCCGCACCGAACGCCATCCTCGTGCAATATCTCGGCTGGGGACTTGCCACCGGCGGCACCACGATCACGTCATTCTCGCTTAACACTTCGACGTATGCACCACTCACATCCTTTTCCGTTTCTACCACGGTCACGAGCGGGACATGGACGGCGCAGACAATGCAGCTTTATATCGAACCTGGTACCTATTACGTCGGCACCACGCGCGTCCTTTTTTTGGGCGGCAGCACTCCGACAATTACCGCGCCGTCATCCCACCCGCGCATCGACCTCGTAACCGCAGATTCGACTGGCACCATCGCGCTTGTTACCGGAACCGAAAACGCTTCGCCGGTTACTCCGTCCTATCCCGCGAATAAGCTCGTCCTCGCCGAAATCTATAACGTCGTGGGAGAAACGGCGCTTTACGACAACGACAACCAGCAGACAGGGCAGGGATATGTCTACAACGACGTACGTCCGGCTCTCGCGCCACCCTACATCAGCAGCGCCTCCCAGATCGCGAGTGGCATTGTCTTGCTAGATCCGGGGAGCGACGCGCAGGGCGATGTTTACTACTGGAATGGCTCAGCTCTTGCCCGTCTTCCGGCCGGAAGCGCCGGGCAGATTCTTTCGACTCAAGGGGCGAGCGCGAATCCGCAATGGATTTCGCCCTTCGGCACGAAGCTCGCGCAGACAAATACCCAAGCGACCGGGTCGCTTACGCAGAATGTCCATACTGTAGTTCAGACACTCAGCAGCATCCCCGCAGTGGGCGCAAATGCCTCTATCAGAATACGTGGCCACTACAACGGCGGCACGAACGTGGTCATTGCCCGACTGACCATCGGCGGCGTAACTATTCAGATCGGGTCAACCAACGGTGCTTCCGACAACTACTTTGACATCACGGTCGTGAACAGGAACTCGCAAACCACGAACGATATTTACGGGTTTAAGACCACAAGCGGAACCGTCGAATGGGCAGGCCAGGCAAGTTTCAACGCGAACCTCTCCTCTGCCTGGACCCTCACGCTTGATCTCGACCCGACAGCCATCGGATCAACCTACACGGTCGACTTCCTTGATGTTTACCTCATCGGTTAATCACAAACCATGCCTATGGATGACGACGAAATCAAACTCCCCACACAGCCCGGCAGCCCAACCTCCGAACACGGCCAGATCATGTTTGCCATTGGCAAGATGTTCGGCCGGCTCGACGCTATTGACGCAAAGCAGGCTTATGCGAACGGAAGAACCGGAAAACTTGAAGACCGGCTGAGTTCCGTGGAGGATTGGAAGAACAAAACAGAAGGCAAGGACATCGGCATTTCGAAGCTCACGCTAGTCGTATTCAATGTCATTACCGCAATTGTGGCCGTCACCGCACTGATCCTGAAATTCTACAAATGATGGTGCATAACTCCCCCTAGACAAAATCTGACGATATTACAAAATTTAAGCATGCAAGACCCCACGAAATTAGGAGCAGTTGAGCGGCCGAAAGACAGTAGAGATATTCTCCTTGGCTCCGTTCAAGCGCCCGTTTCAATTCCTGCTTCATTTTTGCCGGATGTATCCTGGCTGGTAAGGAATTATCAGGGCGAAACCGCATTTTGCGGAGAGCACGCCGCTACCCATTTCCAAGCCATTTTGGAACATCTCAATACCCCAACAGTGGCGCAACGATACAGCCCACGCTATGGCGCGATTAAGCTGAAAAGCCCTTCCTCGCCCGTCTACGACGGTTATGCCATTGACGCAGGAACGACGATGACCGCCATTTTCAAATGGCTCAAGCAAGTAGGCGCGGACGACTATGAGCCACTCGAAAATGACGTTACGCTTCCGCTTGCGACGTATTGCGACCCGACCGTAATCACTCCGGCGATGGACACTGACGCTGCAAACCAAAAGATAACTACCTACGCCTTTGACGCCCTCACGTTTGCTGATTTGCAACAAGCCATTTACCAGAACAAGGCGGTAATTTTGCTCATCAAGTGTGATGATGGGTTCTGGGGAACATCGACACCGACCTTTACACAGGCGCTCTACGGACATTTCATTGTTGCCTACGGGTACGACGAAACCGGAATATGGATCATCGATTCGGCGGAACCGAACAACGAATTTGCGCTGAAGCATATCGCAACGGAATATATCAATCCATCATTCTTCTTCGAATCCGGAACTGCCGTCGATGTGCCGACGAGCGTCCAGCAGGTCATCCAAAACTCCGCGATCATCCCGACACAGAAAACCGCGCTCATCTCGCAGATCATCGCGGATATTTCCGAAGCAGTTTCCCTTATCCAGAAAGAAATCTAAAGGTCGCACCACTCAACCATCATCATGTTTAAAAACTCAGGCGCATTCTGGAATTGGCTCGTCACATCAAGCCAAGATCCCACGCAGGTAGCGCTGACCGTTAAAGGATGGGTATCGGCAATCGTGCCGGTTGCGCTCATCGCAATCCATAATCCGAACCTCTCGTCCCTTCCGAACCAGGTCTATTCCGTCGTTGTCGCGTTCTTCGGCGTGGTCACCGCTGCCGTGACTCTCTATGGCCTCGCAAAGAAGATTTTCATCCCGTCCCCGGCTTTCACCGCCGCGGTCGCATCAGCTTCCGCCCCCAAATCCCAGCAATAAATGAAACCAGCGAAATGGATCATCCTGCCCGACCTGCAGCTCCCTTTTGAAGACCACCGAACGCTTGCCGCAGTCGAAGAATTCATGAAAGACACGCAAGCATCGGATGAACCGTTCACGGGATGGCTTCAGCTTGGCGATCTGCTCGACTTCGACGAATTGTCGAGATACCACGCAGGCGAAGAAGGTTCGGTAGCGACCGAGCTTCACGATTCGTACGAGGCAGGGAACCGTTTCCTCGACCGGCATCAGAAAATAATGAAAGCGGGCTATAAAGATGCCCGCTTTGTGCTTTTAGAAGGTAACCATGATTTTCGCGCCTATGATTGCGCCCGAAAGGACGATTACAAAAAGTTTCGTGGTTATCTCAATTACGAAAAGATGCTCAAGCTGAAAGAGCGAGGCATCAAGTGGGTTCGATCATGGAAGGATGGTGATGACTTCACCCTCGGCAAGGCCCACTTCACCCACGGTCTCTACACGAACCAATATCACGCGAAAAAGATGGTCACGAGCTGGACCGACCCAATCTATTACGGCCATACCCACGATGTGATGGAAATGCCCCTTGTCCGGCGCGGAAAAGACAAAACCAGCGTGGGGAAAAGTCTCGGTTGCCTTTGCGATTATTCCCAAGCATATTTAAAGGGTCGCCCCACGAACTGGCAACAGGCCTTCGCCATCTTCTATGTTTTCCCGGACGGGCTTTATACCGAGCACACCATCCGAATTTTCAAACACCGCTTCCACGCTTACGGGAAAACATACGACGGTTCAAAAATCCTCAAATACTAAATTCAATCATGCTCTCCGAACGCGACCAACAATTCCTCGACAAACTCATGGTGATGCACACGAAACATCTCCACGACAAGTTTATTTCGGGTTCCGAAAGTCATCCCGATCAATCGTTCCAGGATATGACCCTCGAAGAATTACTCACCGAGCTCTACCACGAAGGCATCGACATAATGCATTACGCCGGGGCCGCACTTCTCAAACTCCAAGAACCCGTGATCGAAGACCCGACCCCTTCCCACGATTGAACGTCCGCCTCTGGGAGTGCTTTCGACCCACTCCCAGAAACGGGCGCCTAATCCGACCCTTACGCCGAAGCCCAACCAGGCAACGGTAAGAGCTCGGACTTCGCGCCCCCCAGCACATTCCCAATTCAATAAGGAGGTTTTATGCCGCTCTTCCCGCTCGGCCAGACCGTAGCTACGCCCGGCGCACTCGAAGCTTTCGAACACAATTTCCAGGGACCGTCAGAATTCCTCAACCGCCACCAATCCGGCGACTGGGGCGAAGTTCCGCCGGACGACAAAAACGAAAACGAACTTTCCCTCAAACAAGGCTTCCGGCTCCTTTCTGCCTACCACCTCAGGAACGGCACGAAAATTTGGATCATCACCGAAGCCGACCGCAGCTCAACCTGCATTTTGCTTCCCGAAGAATATTGAAAGGAAGGACGCACGTTCTACGACAAAGGAGGTGTCAAATGAAAACCTGCGCCTACTGCGGAAGACCGATAACGAATGGTGTGGTAATCACCCTCGCAAAGAAGGCGTACCACGCCACCGAAAACGACCGTGGCGAAACTTCCGAACGCGCATGTTGGGAATTGTCCGGCTACGGCGCACTCACGTTGATATCGGGTGACCCATGAAGATATTACTGTCTAAGCTGGAACCCTCGTTTGTTGTTCCGTGTTCCGGGATTCGCTGTGAAGCCGACCCGCTTATTATTCCAATCTCGGAACTGAAAGAAGCCTTGCACCATAACAAGTGCAAAACGCTTCAAGAACTATGCGAACGATACTGCTGTGATTCTTGCATGGCATCGTTCGTCATCATGATCGAAGCACCCCTTTTGCTTTTCCCGCCCGTAGCCCCACCTAGCTAACCACCCGTGGCAGCCGAGTCCACCCCAATACTCGGCATTTTTTTATTTATTAGGGAGAAAGTCGCACCCACTCTGCTCGCAGATGGCAACGGTAGTGCCATCCGGAGAGATCGCGAGTCCCACCCCAAGCTTTGGAGAAGTAGTCGTCAGGGAAGTTGCCACGCCGGTTGAAGGGTCAACCTTTGTGAGATGGGTGAGGATGCCATCATCGCTCGCCACTACAGCCACTCCGTGCGTTTGATCGGCGGCAAGCCTGAACGAAGATTGAGGAAGCGCTGTTGCGGCCCCTATCTCCGTCATAGTCGTCCCATCAATCCTCGCGAGCGCGAAGTTGATGGTATTGTTGGCATTCAGGTGCGGTCCCATGACCACCACGGTGCCGACGTTTGGTGAGTTCATGTCGAAAGCTCCTACGTACCAGCCTCCGACAAAGGGGAATGCCGCCTGCAGTTGCGCTGCGGGCGTGAACTCATTCAGCTTGAGCGGTGTTCCGGGGACAGCTTGGAGCGTGCCGCCGGCAGGAATGCTCACGGTCGTGGGGTAGACGGTTGTCGCCTCACGGTCGTAAACGTACACCTCGTCGGTACCCACGCCATTCGACATGGTAAGTGACCACGATCCGGTGCCGCCCGCGATCTGGATCTGTATGGGAGAGGTACCATTGACCTTCGAAATGTCGAAGATAAATGAACCAGTTCCAGGCTGAGTGAAACTCGCAACGCCATCTCTTGCCGCGCACCCTTGTGCGCGGGTGCTAGTTGGAACGGCACCCACATATGTCCCGTCCTGTTTGAAAACCGCAACCGCAATGGGGTTGTAGCTAACAAGCACAACGAATCCGGTTTTGTTGTCAATCGCGGCACAACTCTGGCCACCTGGCCAAGGCGTTCCGCCAGTAAATTCTCCCACAAAGGTCCCCGCCTCAACTCCGTTTGAAAACTCATACATGGCGTACGGGTTCCCTTGCTGAAGCTGAATAAGGTAATTTGTTCCCAGCTCGTATTGCGCCGTGTTCTGGTCACCTCCGAAGGAGAACAGAAATGGATTGCCACAAACACTCTTGTCAGTCGTGCAGCTTTGGTAACTGATCCTCCGTGGCGCGAAGTGAGGAGTGTCGAAAGCTTGTCCAATCTCCACTTGCGTCGTGGCCGTCTGGTTGCCAATAGCGAGATCGGGATAGCCGGACGTTACCAGCGTAGTATTCGCAGGAAACGAACCGGCAATCTGAACATCAAGTAGCCCCATCTGATATTCGTTGTCCCCGTGAAACATCGTCCCAGGCGCTGTCCCCTTAACTACCACCGAGGTGATCGTTGGAGTTGACGATTGAGCCGCCGTTATGGCGACCGTCGCCGAAGCGGATTTGGTTGCGTCCGCACTCGAGGTCGCAGTAACCGTCACCGTTGCCGGATTCGGCATCGCCGCAGGAGGAGTGTAGGCACAATTTGTCGAAGACGTTGCAACCGTCCCGACGGTTGCATTACCATTCACAACCCCATTAACGGAGCACGCGAACGTGGTGTTCGCAGTACCCGTCACGGTAACCGTGAAGCTTTGGGAAGATCCCCCAACTTCTACGCTTGCGGTGGTGGGTGAGATCGTGATCGTAACGACGGGAGGCGGAGTGTTTCCGCCGCTCGACCCGCTACCACCGCCGCAACCGACGAGGATTGCAACCAAAGGAATCCATACAAGTCGCATATGCACCTCCATATTCCAGGGGCCGTTCGGACAATTCATAGGTTCCCTGGGGGGAAGGGCGAACCGCGCCGCAACATCTTAACAGAGAAGACCACTATACAGTAGAACTGTTTAATGTGTAGACGGGGAATAAACTCCTCCCCATCATTCAGGATGTGGGAACTTTAGACCCTCAGAAGATTTTTGGCAAGAGATTGAAGGAGTTGCGCACCGCTCGCGGTGTTTCCCAGGAAAAATTGGCTGAGATGGCCGGCGTTCACCGGAATTTCGTGGGGCTTGCCGAGCGCGGCGAGCAAAACATTTCACTCCTCAACCTTACGAAACTCGCCCACGCCCTCAAAATCCGCCCCGCAGAGCTTATTAAAGACATCCCTTGACCCCAGGAAAAGCCCAAACCAGTGTTGCTCCGCGAACGTGGTCAATATTGAACAGAACCCCGAGGGGCTTGCTGCTAGCCTCCTCAACGATAACTGTTTTTCATTTTTTCTCCTTTTGCCCTGCCGGGGGGCTCCAAAAATCCCGGCCTTTTTTTATCCCCAAACTCAACTTGCCTTCCCGCGCCGGATTGCTACCCTTAAAGAGCGTCCGCGATCACAACTTCATATTGTTGGCATGAAATTACGACCCTTCATGCCGGACATCTTTCATTTGTTTATCCTTTTTAAGTTATCCCTGTTAAATCCTTTATCGCGGGCGCACAGGGAATCCCCAGTCTCTTTTCCCCGCTTTCGGCGAAACGTGCGAAGTTCGCACTTCCTTAATTGGATAGCCCGGCTTCGTCCGTTCGTGCCTGTTATCTGCTGGCAGGAGCGGCGAGGAAAGCAGATTCGGAAGTTCGTTAGAAACTGTGCGGCCGCTACTGCCAAAAAATAACGATGCTGGGAACGCTTGAATGTAGCTAATCCTGACGTTCCCCTAAGAATACTCCCCGTGGATAGATGCGGTTGTCGTTGACCAACGGGCGACGCGACGAAGGAGAAATACCTTGTACCGCGCCAAAAACTCTATCGCACAGTTTCTAGCGAGTTTCCCAAAGTCGCAAACCAAAATCTCCGACCATAAGCGGAGAAGCGCGAATTAGCGCGGCGGGCACTCCCGCATAATTATCAAAAAATACCTTGCCCTTGTCGTTTATCTCTCTTTATTGTTTGGTAGGGTAGTCCAGCAAATTCCCCCGCAAACCGTGCTTATTAAGCCTGCGGAGGCTTCGAATGCAGAAGTCGCGTCTAATGCTCAAATTTCGCCCGGAATCGGCCTTTTACCGCGCGTTACCAACTCCCTCGTCCCCTATTCCGCCGCCCAAATAGACCAAATGCTTGCCGGGACCCAACATCCGGCGATTTTGAAAACCCTCATGAAGTGCGAAAGCCAGGACACGGATGTCGTACGCCCCGATTCGAACGGCCTCGAAAGCTATGGATTGCTCCAATTCAACGGTACTTCGACCTGGAACGAGTTTGCCCCGCTCGCGGGAGTATCTTCCACACCTGTAAATCCGACAGCCGCAATAAAGGTCGCAGATTGGATGATCTCGCACGGCTACCTTGCCCGATGGACGTGCGCAAAACTAACGGGGCTCATCAAATAACATGAAAAAAACCATCCCGTTCTCAGTTCTGCTGTTCCTCTCGCTCGTTTCGACTGCCTTCGCGCGCGACTACCGTGAATCGTACCGGCACGCGCACACGCCCGCGCCACAACCCGTAGCCCCTTCCACGCCACCGGTTCAGATAACAACTCAACCAATTGGGTCAAGCACGCAAAATGGTTTGCAGTTCGGTTTCTTTGAGGCCCCGGCGGGTGTTTCCGCCCCGTGGACGATGGCATTCACTGACGGCGCTTTCCCTTCCTTTTCCGGCAATGCGGTTATCTTTATGGAACCGCCATACGACGATGCTCAGATTGTGGCAGGCGATTTTGATTCACAGCTTCGAAGTTTTGCTCAGGCGGCTTTCGAACATTCCGGGACCGTAATCCTTCCCTTAGGAGAAGAAGTGAATTGCGATAATTCAGACCCCTGGGGCGGCGCGTACAAAGGGAACACCGTAGCTTCCACGATCGCCGCCTTCCAGCATGAAGCCACGCTCGCCCGCGAATACGACCCAAACATCTTGATAGCTTTCTCCACGAACAACGGCTCTTGCTATGGCGAGGCCCCGGCCACGAGTTTCTATCCTGGTGCGGCGTATGTAAATATCGTAGGCGATGACGGTTTTGATTTCGGCGGCCAGAATTGGGCGCAGGTTTTCGACAGTTCATTAACCTCCCTCGCCGCGCTCGGAAAGCCGATGTGGATTTTGAGCGAAGGAATTATCCCGACCGACAATCAGAGCCAATTCATCTCCGACACCTTTTTGGGAGCCAAGACGTACAACTTGCAAGGAGTTCTCTACTTCAACGGTCCCGGATGGACACTTTCTTCCGCCGTGCTCTCAACCCTCAAAACTCTGATGCAATAAAGAAACAATCCTCTCCCGACAAGCGGAAGGAGCTGTATTTATGTCCAATGATTAGCCCTATCTTTCAGGGTTTTTAACCTATGACAATTCGGACAAAGCACCTGTAGGTTAGGGAGGTCGCTTTCGTGAACCCTACTATCAAACCGTCTAGGATTTCGTTTTATGGGCTTTATATGGTCCAGGTCAAAAAACCCACCGACCTCACTCTTCATTTTGCAGTTGTTACATTGACTTCCAAGTCGTCGCACCAATTGTCGCTTTAAGGAATATTTATCAAATCTTCGTCGCCGCTCTTCCTCTGAGAGTCCTCTCCTAGGAGAATTATTGAGACACGACCTACATGCATATCCCAATCCATTCTTCTTCCCACGATCCCTCCTAAACGTTTCCACGCTAAGTACCTTGATTTCTCTGCAATTTCGACACCGCCTTAACCCCTGTTTTATTAACTGCTCTCCCATTTACTATTGTGATGTTAGTTACTATTAGTTACTATAATCATATTAAAACGTTCCTCACCCGACAAGCGGATGGGAACGTCTTAACCATAAGCTCGCAACCGACAACATCGTGCCTTTTTCGAGGAATACACTCGAAAACAAGGGTTGCCTTGAAGTAGCCGCCGGACTGGTTGAATCATGACACCCTGAGTTATCCCCAGCTGTAACACTTGCG